>ERZ826016.388-NODE-388-length-54975-cov-5.272014_pt1 | contig 54975 bp, 42 predicted proteins | sample MGYA00519872_ERZ826016 | MGnify/ENA primary metagenome ERZ826016 (study PRJEB31778, sample SAMEA3449218) | human gut metagenome | biome: human gut; feature: human-associated habitat; material: faeces | place: United Kingdom | collected 2010/2012 ... | reverse complement strand
GTAAGGATCCAGGGGGAGCTTTTCATAGTTCCACAAAATCGATCACAATTTCGGGGCGCTGGTGCAACGGATAAAATTTGGATAAAAAAATAGGGACATGACTAATTTCATGTCCCACGCTTTGTGGATTGTGGCTCTAATCACTTCGAGCGTCTTTCAAGCTCAATCTACACAGCAACGACGGTAGATTGAATGGACTCCCAACAGCGACTTAAAGTGCATCGAAGATGATCAGATACGCAAGTAACCACAACATCCACAACACGTCAACTATAACAGGCTTCAGTTTCTGATGCAACCTGAAAACTCTAAGTGTTTCAAAGACTTACAGTTTTAACAGTTGGTCCTCGCGTCTCGTGAGGTCTGTCTTGCTGACAGAACGAACTATACATGAAGTTGAGTGACTTGGGTGGCCAAACGGCCACTGGTTAACAAAGGCTTTCAAAGTCATGGATAAGACATCGAGCCGTCATCAAGATGAAACAAAACCCGACGATTTTCACCGTCGGGTTTTGGTTAGAGGTGGTGTTCTTTAGCGAACTGCGAAGATCGGGATGACCTTACGACCCGTGCCGCCGTGCTTCTTTGCGAAGCTCTTCATCCAGAGGATCATGCCACCCAAGAGGGCCAGGCAGATCGTGATTGCGGTGGCAGAGTAGACCGGATTTTCGGCGAAGGTACCCAAGCGGTAGATAATCGTGGCAGCGCTATAACCTAAGCCCGTCGTCCAGGCGCAGAGGAAAAGTGTCCAACGCGTCCCAGCTTCACGCCAGACGGCAGCCACAGCCGCGCCGCAAGGCATGTAGAGAAGTACCATCAAGAGGTAGCTAAAGGCAGCGAGCGAACCACCAAAGAGTTGCTGCATCATGCCGATCGTATCGAGTGCAACTTCTTGCTCTTCAGCTGCGGCCGCCGTGTCAGACAAGTCGTCCACATGAATGCCAGCCGGGTCAAGGAGCGCACCACCAAGATCAGCCAAGTTATTTTTGACGGCCGTCGTGGCTTCGGTCACGATCGTCGCAAAGGACCAACCAGCCTCTTCTTCTTCGCTAGCTTCAGCTGCAATACCTGCTTCGGCGTTGGCCGTACGCGCCATGCTGTCATAGAGCGAATTCATCGTACCAACCACGGCTTCTTTGGCAAGGACGCCCGTGAAGATACCCACGGCAGCCGGCCAGTTTTCGTTCGAGACCCCCATCGGTTCAAGGACAGGCACAATCGTACGACCGATTTCGGATAGCACCGAATTCTTGCTGTCTTCGTTACCAAAGGAACCATCAGTACCCATGGAGTTAAGAATCGACAAGCAGGCAACGATCACGACGATCAAACGGCCAGCGTGCATCACGAAGGACTTCAAGCGATCCCATGTACGAAGCATGACGCGCTTGACGGTCGGGACGTGATAGGGCGGAATTTCCATCACGAAGGCTGAAGCGGCACCTGGGAGAGCAACCTTCTTTAAAAGGAGCCCCGTCATGATGGCGGCCAAAATGCCGATCAAATAGAGCGCGAAGACGAGGTTCTGACCATTGGTCGGGAAAAAGGCCGTCGCAAAGAGAACATAGACCGGTAAGCGAGCACCGCAACTCATGAAGGGAGCCATCATGATCGTGATGATGCGGTCAGAGGCGCGATCCATCGTACGCGTTGCCATGATAGCTGGCACGTTACAGCCAAAACCCACAAGAAGGGGTACAAAGGCCTTGCCTGGCAAACCTAAAGCGCGCATCAGACGGTCCATGACAAACGCAGCGCGTGCCATGTAGCCAGACGACTCAAGGATCGCCAAGAAGAAAAAGAGGAAGAAGACCACGGGGATGAAGGTGGCAACGGTCTGCAAACCCCCACCCACGCCGTTAGCCAAAATCACGCGAAGCCAATCAGGGGCACCCATAGACGTAAGGAGAGCGCCGACCCCATCAACCATCACACCGCCCACCAAAATATCGAAGAAGTCGATAAAGGCGGCGCCAAGGTTTTGCGTGAAGAGGAACATCACGTACATGACGAATAAGAAGATCGGAAGACCCAACCAACGGTTGAGCACAATGCGGTCAATCTTTTCGGTCAACGTGGACTTGACTTCGCCTGTGCGCACAATGACTTTTTGAGCAATCTGCTCGACGGTCTGATAGCGTGCCGTCGCGACCACGATGTCAAGGTCGTGATCGAATTCGGCAGACAAAGGATCGAGTATGGGCTTGACGCGCTCAAAGGTGCCTGCCGGCAATTTTTCATCAATGCCAGGCGCATATTCCACCATCTGAAGCGCAAACCAACGCGGACGAGCGACATTGGCAACAGCCAATTCGGCTTCAATCTTGTCGAGCGTTTCACGGATGCGTTGGTCAAAGCGCACTTGAACAGGCGGTACGACCGGATTTTCAAGGAACGAATGAATACGATTTTTGAGTTCGTCAATGCCGCTATCGCGAGAGGCAACAATCCCAACGACCGGGCAACCTAAGGCCTTTTCGAGTTCGTTGAGACGGATTTCCATCTTCTGCTGCTTGGCTACGTCGAGCATATTCACAACGACCATCATCGGAACGCGCATTTCGATGAGCTGTTCGGTGAGGTATAGGTTGCGCTCAAGATTTGAGGCATCGATGATATTGATGACGCACTCGGTTTCACCCGTCAGGATGTAGTCACGTGCAACGCGCTCGTCTTCGCCTGAAGCGGCAGACGGTGTGATCGAATAGATGCCAGGTAAGTCCGTGATTTCAACGTCTTCATTCTGCCAGGTGTAGTAACCAGTCTTCTTTTCAACGGTCACACCAGGCCAGTTGCCTACGTCTTGCTTGGCGCCTGTGAGCGCATTAAAGAGTGTGGTTTTACCGCAGTTCGGATTGCCGACCACGCAGATCGCTTTTTTATTCGTTGTCATAGTGTTGCTTCAAAATGAGGGGTGGCAAAGATTACTTAAGTGCTTCAACTTCCATGATGCTCGCTTCGTCTCGACGAACGCTGATCATGCTGCCGCGCACGCGGATTTCAACGGGGTCACCCAAAGGGGCAATACGCACCACTTCAAACGGCGTGCCAGGTACGGCACCTAAGGTCAACAGACGACGACGGTAGTCAGGCGAGGCTTTGCTGTAGGCAACGACGCGACCGCGGGTACCTGGTTTTAATTCTTTAAGCAGCATGATGTGCCTTTATTCAATGAAGTTTTAAATGAGGTGGTTAGGCGCTCAAGCATGGTTTCGAACGGCCAACCGAATCTTTCCGTTTAGTCAAAACGGGGCTTAGATGAATATAACTGAGAATCATTCTCATTGCAAATCCATAGTAAAAATAAGGTTTTGGGTTGGAATCGTCTTGTAGAGAGGGAAAGTTATGGATTTTTGTTGCTAGGTTTTGTAAACGAGAGGTTAAAAAGTTTGATTTAGGTTAAATGAGAATCAATCTCATTAATTATAAAAGCGAAGAGATCAATAGAAAACGTCAATCGAAAAAGGCACTTACGGCACTTCAAAGGCCTCGGTACAATGTCAAGACGGACGCAATGACAAAAGGAGGTTTGAGCTCATGGCTCGACGTGATATTCAATTGTGGCTTCACGAAGGCACGCTCGCTGGGGCAAAGACGGCCTTTGAGGGTGAGGTGTTTTATTCGGTTTTGCCTGCCAAAGGGGTAGGTCGTGAGGCGTTGGCTGAACTCGGGCACCGTGAAGCTGTGTTGGTATTAATGGGGCCTGATGCGTTGCCAGGACGCATGGTCGCAGCGGTTGCTTCTGGGGTGGTCGATGAGATGGTCACACAGTATTTGCCCGAAGCGGGGCGCACGCCTTTTACGAGTGTCACGGTTTTGGGTTGCGCCAATGCTCAACAACATGAAGCGACCGTGCGTTATCTTGTGAGCTTACTGCCTAACGTCGCTTTTTTAGATGGCCTTGCAACGGATCCTGTTCAATCATCGTTACCTCAAGCGTGGATTGATTTGGCGACAGTGTTTGGTGATGTACCGGCGTGGCTCACGGTACGCGCTCAAGATAGCGCCGATGCTTATGGTGCGGCACATCCTGGTTTAGCCCTTTATTGCCATGGACGTGGGGCGGACGCGAAAGCTGAGTTATTGCGCGCTGGCATTAAGATTTTGGCGGGTAGCCGCTGTTCACCCATGGATGCGACGCCGAGTTTGATTGCGCCTGTGCGTGAAGCCATTAAACGCTTGGTGGATGATGGATCGCTCGTAAAGATCGATGGCGTTTGGCAATTTGCGCGTGATGTGTCCCTTAGGTCTCATATTCAGGCGGCCTCGATTGTGATGCGTACCTATGCGAGTGCGAGTTATTGGGAAACCGGTGAAGGCGACACGTTGGTGGATCGCTTGAATGCTCGTAACGCTAAACGTTAAGTTAAACGATATTCATTTGACGACATCCAAAAAACAAGAGGTCGATGGCATGACACCACCGACCTCTTTTGATAGGCTGAACTATTCAGTCGCTTAGTAGAAACCACGCTTAGATTCGTTGAGCGAAATGAAGATGTTCTTCGTCTGGCTGTAGTGCGAGAGCATCATCTTGTGGGTTTCGCGACCGATCCCCGACTTCTTGTAACCGCCGAACGGGGCGTGTGCCGGGAGTTCGTTATAGGTGTTGACCCACATGCGACCCGTGCGAACGTCGCGAGCGACACGCATGGCGCGGTTGATGTCACGCGTCCAAACGGCGCCACCGAGACCATATTCGCTTTCGTTGGCCAAACGAACGACTTCTTCTTCGTCCTTAAACTTCACGACCACGGCGACCGGGCCAAAGATTTCTTCTTGAGCCACCGTCATGTCGTTTTTGACGTCAACCAAGAGTGTGGGCTGCATGAAGGCCCCCTTGTCACCATGACGCTTGCCACCCACAAGGACGCGTGCGCCTTCCTTGACGCCGACATCGATGCAAGCGCAGATCTTGTTGAGCTGACCTTCGTTAATCTGGGCACCCATCTGGGTTTCCATATCCGTCGGGTCACCCACCTTGATCTTCTTGAAGGCTTCAGAGAGTTTTTCAAGGAAGGTGTCGTAGATACCTTCCTGAACGAAGATTCGAGACCCAGCGCAGCAAACCTGACCCTGATTAAAGAGAATCCCGATCTGAGCACCTTCGATGGCCTTTTCAAGCGGTGCGTCATCAAAGACGATGTTGGCAGACTTACCACCGAGTTCGAGCGTGGCAGGCACAAGACGCTTGGCAGCGGCTTCGGCGACCTTGTAACCCACTTCGGTCGAGCCCGTAAAGGCGAGTTTGTCAAAGCCAGGGTGATCAAGCATGGCCTGACCTGCACGAGCACCGCGACCCGAGATGATGTTCACGACACCAGCAGGCAACACTTGGTTTAAAAGCTTGCCAAGTTCAAAGAGCGACACAGGCGTCGTCGACGAAGACTTAATCACGAGCGTGTTACCTGCGGCTAAGGCCGGGGCAATCTTCCAAGCACCCATGAGAAGCGGGAAGTTCCACGGAATCACCTGACCAACGACACCGACGGGTTCGTTGACGACGATGGACATCGTGTTGTTGTCAATCATGACAGCAGAGCCTTCTTCGGCACGTAAGCAACCCGCGAAGTAGCGGAAGTGGTCAACAGAAAGCGGCACGTCGACGAGCGTGGTTTCTCGAATCGGTTTACCGTTGTCGAGCGTTTCAGCCATGGCCAAACGTTCAGCATTGGCTTCAATCAGGTCGGCCACCTTCAAAAGGAGGTTGGCGCGTTCAGCAGGAGCGGTCTTAGACCAGGCCGGGAACGCAGCACGTGCGGCTTCGACGGCGCGATCAATATCGGCCGGAGACGCATTGGCACAGTCGGCCAGCTTTTCGCCCGTGGCGGGATTGAACGTTTCAAACGTTTCGCCACCTTCGGCAGGTACCCATTCACCATTAATCAGCAGGTCGTACTTAGCATCAATGTAAGACATTTTCAATGTTCCCATAGAAAAGTTTATTTGTGCGAGCTGTATGAGCAGTCGGGTTTCAGTCGTGATTTACAATGCTCTTGGCTCGCGATTAAGTTCAATATAGGACGCAGAAAAAGCCTTGTCATTGGCTAAACGGAGTGTTTTGACTAACTTTTAGGCCTAGTTAAAAGGAATTAAGATAAATAACCTGCTACAGCCAAACCGAAGCTGAGCAGTCGATTAGGTCGAAAAAATGCCTAGGTCGTCATGTTAGTACGACAATAGAAGTTGTTAGAAAATATAAAAATTTATATTGCCGCTAGGCTTGGCCTATCCAAACATAAAAAAAGAAGGTCCTGACGAATCAGGACCTTCGAAAGCGCCTTTATGCTTTGGCGAAATCAGTGCTAACGGATTACTTCTGAGCTGGTTCCCACTTGCAGCGAACCGGAGAGACAATTTCGCCCGTCTTCTTCATAGCAGCCATGGCCTTATCAACGACCTTACGATCAAGACCGGTCAATTCGGCAATCTTGCCTGCATTAAGCGGTTCACCGGCCTTTTTCATGGCTTCTAAGATAATGTCCTTTTCTTCCATTTTTTGCTCCAAATGTTGAGTCTCAAGCGTGGCTCACCTGGACTGAGGCACGCTGACAAATCATGATGCTCATAAGCATAACGAAGGCAAAGTGCGGCGTGTGACGCTCGTTACGCACAAAGCGGCAAAAAAGATAACTGAATGTTGCTTAAAGGCGCCTTTGGTTTGCGAGTGCATCCCGGTATCGTGTCTTGAAAGGCGTTCTTTTGACCGTTCAAATGTTCGTTTTAAGGCTTTGAGTAGCTTCTCTCAGTAGGGAAGAGGGCGTATGCTTTAGTCATGATTGAGCCTTTTGTCGTTCGATCAAAAGGCCGTAACGGTCAGCGATAGATAAACCCAATGAGACTCATAATGATTGTTTATGAGTGTGCTTGTGAAGGCGCTTGAGAGTGTTTTGCCTGATTTAAGCGTTCTCGGCAAAAGCCTCAAGAAAAGCAGGCAACGGATCAATATCTGGTGTCGCAAAGACTTCCATGCGCTTAAAGATGAGTCCTTTTCGAAATAGACTTTGCGGCATTTTTTCCCAGAGAAATCCTCGTCCTTCACGCGCCTGATCCATTTCACGCAAGTAGATGAACGGGTAGCGTGCCGCAATTGATGTCATCAAGCGACGAAAGACGCTTTCATGTGCCATGGCGCAACTCACCACTAAAACATCGTGGCTGTCGATGCGATCGATGGTGGCCGGACCTTTATGGCGTGCGTTTTTGCCGATCAAAAAGCCTGCATTTCGAAAGACGTCGTAGAGCATCCGCAGATCTTTGTTTCCTGTCGGTGCGATGAGCCAAAAAGCGGGACGCTGCGATAATGCCCAGGTGGGCTCATATTGCAAGACACGAATCCAATCGAGCAAATGGCGCATGAGTCGTTGCGCCAAAGGATGCGATGGTGCGAAGCGGTAAAGGTCATAAAACGGATCAACGACTTCGTGCGGTGCTTCGAGCCAACCGTCTTCTGGGCCACCATGGCGTTCGGCATGGTTGATGAGATCCAAAAGCCTCAGGTCAGCGACGGTCAAGAGCGCATAGCGTTGCGCGTCGGTTAGGGCTGTAAGGTTCTTTGGATCCATCATGGCTAGCGCCAACTTAGTAGCTAGCGCTAACTCATCGGGCGTCGCAAGCGCTTCGATGTCGTCCGTATGAGCTTTAATGGAGAGGGAAAGTAGCGTAACTACGCACTCACTTTCTGAGCGACCTTCGTCGAGTAGTTGGCTAATAACACGCACAAAAAAAGCGACTTCCTCGATCGTTATGACGGGGCCAAGCGCACCGATCAGCGCTCTCAAACGGTTTGATAGTCGGGTCGCATTGGGTGGGATTGGCAACATACATCACTCAACGAAAGGTCACAAGAAGGCTCAAGTCTATCGGATTTTGCTGAACTTCAATTTGGCAAACGAAGGGCTTTTAAGATTAAACGACCACTCTATGCCCCCAAACCGGAAATTGTGGCAAGTTAGGACACGCTTTAGCGACTTCTCGAGGCACAAGAAAAATGACAGGATGGTCGCACTCGGTCGGAAAAGTACCCCAACCATCGGTAGCGTGGATGATGGCCACGGGTTCGTCAGAGCGATGCTTTTGAACCCACCGATAGCATGGCTTAAAGTTCGTGCCGCCACGACCGCATAGTTTGATGGCCGTCTCGTCAAAATCTTCATAGGGCTCGTAATCATCAACGCGCGTAACCTGAACGTCGGCTTGTACGATTGTAAAGGCGGTCGGAAACGTATCGCGAAAGCTACGCACTTCGGCAAAAATGCGTTGAAGCATCTCGTCAGACATGGAGCCTGAGGTATCGATCAGCATGACCAAACGAATCGGTGCTGGGTGACCTACGCTAGGCAGATAGAGTCCACGCGCAATATGCTTTTTGGCGGGCGGCCAAGTACTCCAATCGTCTTTAAGTGTGTCATAAAGCCAGTCGGCAAGGAGCGCCTGCCAATTCACCGATGACCTATTACTCGCCTCAAAGAGCTGGCTAAATGCACCAGGCAATTTACCAGCCTCTTGGAGTTTTGTCTTCGTCTCTAAGAACAACGATTCGGCTGTCTCGCGAATTTCTTCTTGGTCTGGCGCGTTGGGAGTAAAGGCACGGCATCTCAGACCTTCAAGCGAATTAGGATCAACGAGGTCGTCGGAGAGCGCAGGGACAACGCCTGCTTGTCCTGTGTCGTTTGACGAAGGCTGATCCTTTTGCCGACATTGCTGTGATATGTCTTTGGCTACATTCGAAGTCCCTTGCTGCTTCTTGGGTGAGGTTTTTTGACCATTGGACGCTTCTTTGTACAAAGTCTCATAGATTTCTTCGGCAGTGAGCCTTGAGAAACGTAGATCGAAAAGCGCGTCATCAGGCAACTTAAAGCCAAAGGCCTTGAGGACAGGATTGATGGCATAGTCTGTCGCTTGGCGCCATAAATCCATGCGGCGTCCTTGGCGACGGCCAACGCTTTGCGTCAAGATATGCATTAGGACATGCGCAAGCGCCCCGCGCAACTGTTGGTCGTTAATGGACTCAACGTAGGTGCGATTCCAAAAGAAGTGGTAGCCATCCGTCGCTATATCTTTAACGACTGATGTTTCGACCAATGGAAATCGCATGAGAGCTGAAGCCAAGTAGGGTTGCTTTAGACAAAGCTGCACACGTGCACGTTGAAGTCGAGTGTCGGTATCAAGCATAGCGGTCTACTCAGAATAAAACGATCTTATGTGTCTTGATAAAGTCGATAACGGCAGGATGCTTGACGACCACAGGCTTCTTTTTGATGAGGTCTCTAATCAAGACCATGGCAAATTCGGTAGGCAGTCGAGGTAATACTGCGACACAAGCGTCAAGTACTTCATCCTTGGTGCACTGAGCGGTTAAAAAGTTTACGAGTACCCAAAGACGATCGAGTTGGTCAGGAAGTGGCGCATTGGTCGGATCGGCAATGAGCGCATCAATTTCTTGGCGCATCACAGACTTCTTGGCAAAGGTCATGAATTCAACCGCGGCGCTCGGACCAATGATGCCTGGCAACACGTCGCGTGCGTCAACGATGGCACCAAACTGCTTGATGACGTCGCTCGCCATCTCCCACGTTCTTGGTGTTGCAAAGGCTTGTTGGCCGTCCGCTTTCGCGGTCAAAAGCTGTGGTCGATATTGTAAGAAAGCTGTGATTTCTGGAATGATGCCTTGTTTGACCGCCCAATCATGCCAGTCGTCATGATCGATCTCCATATTGAGATGAATGAAACGATTCGCTAAGGCGCTAGAGAGCTTAAACGTGACCGCTTGGTCTTCACGACGGTTACCAGCGGCAATGATGTGCCAACCTTTCGGTAACTCGTATTCGCCGATGCGTCGATCCAAAATCAGCTGGTAAAGCGCTGCCTGTACCAAAGGTGGTGCGGCATTGATTTCGTCCAAGAAGAGGATGCCAGGCACCATGTCTCGTGTCGGCAAAAAGGAGGGCGGGCACCAAACGGCACGATGGTTTTCAAGCATCGGGATGCCTCGCAGATCCGTTGGATCAAGCAACGAGGCGCGGATATCAATAATGGGCAGCTGATGACGCTCGGCGACCTGGCGGACTAACGAGCTTTTGCCAATCCCTGGCGCGCCCCAAATAAACACCGCCCAGGGTTGCGTTAGCAGCGTGTCGAGGACATGACTTAAGCGTGAGGCTTTCACAATAGAACTCCTAAAAAATGAACGATGGAGGGATTGTAAAAGTCGCGCAATGTCGCTTTAGAGTGATCCTCTAAAGACCTGTTTGACGAAAGTTGATGTCTTTACTCTCAGAGGATTTGTTGAGGGTTTGATCCTTCAAGTAAAGGATCATTTGTAGCCAAAAGGTGCGCTTTGATCCTTTACTCCAAACGACCTTAAAGGTCAGTGACGCGGGATAATTGTGACGTGAGGCTTGGTCTCGGTGTTGTTAAGGCGCAGGCGATACTCGTGCCAAGTTTGAACGCCTTGTAGCAAATCTTGGGCGGCTTTGATTTCAGAGGGATGCCAATTGTAGTTGCCAAGGGCTTCGCCGTCCTCTAAAGCGGCCAAGACGTCGATGGGAGTGCTGTCATCTCCTTCACTACGTAGTGTGTCGATGATTTGACGGGGTGTGGTCATGGTTTAAATCCTTAAAACGACAAGAGTGACTGTGTTTTAAAGGATGAACTAGCGGGCGTCAAGCGTCGTACACTAAGAGAATTGTGTCGAGCCTCAAGGCGTATTCAGCCTTTAGAGCAAAAGCGCCTCTCACGGCGAAGTGATTGAAGTCAGAATTTGTTACATTGGCGCGTCAGGTGACGCTTAAATTTGATAATGCTGCATCACAAGGCTTTGGTGGTAACAAAAAAGCCTACAGCGACACGAAAGATCGCTATAGGCTTTGAGTGTTTAGCTAACGACTAAGTTGTCGGTCGGCTTAGTAGTTTTCAGCGCGAACTTGGAAGTAGGCCTGGCTATAACCGCAGACCGGGCAAACTTCAGGAGCCTTCGTGCCAACGACGAGGTGACCGCAGATGCGGCATTCCCACATGCATTCACCAGCCTTTTCAAAGACCTGCTGCATTTCGACGTTCTTGAGAAGCTTGAGGTAGCGTTCTTCGTGAGCGCGTTCGATCGCACCAACGGCACGGAACTTGGCAGCGAGTTCAGGGAAGCCTTCTTCTTCAGCATCCTTAGCGAACTGGACATACATGTCGGTCCATTCGTAGTTTTCGCCTTCAGCGGCAGCCTTGAGGTTGGCAGCGGTACCGTTGATGCCGCCGAGCGCAGCGAACCAAAGACGAGCGTGTTCCTGTTCGTTACGAGCGGTGCTCAAGAAGATTTCAGCGAGCTGTTCATAGCCTTCACGCTGGGCGACTTCAGCAAAATACGTGTACTTGTTACGAGCCTGGCTTTCACCGGCGAAAGCGGCCTGCAAGTTCTTTTCGGTCTTGGTGCCAGCAAGCGTCTTTTCGCCCTGAGCAGCCGGAGCCTTGGGTTCGATCTTTTCGAAGACTTCGGTACCCTTATGGCAAAGCGGGCAAATGTAGCCTTCAGGCAATTCATCGCCTTCATAGATATAGCCACAAACCTTGCAGATATAAGACATTTTGTTTTCTCCTAAATCGCGACTTCTGTCGGTATACGAAGTATGAAGAAGTTCTTCGGCTAGGGGGCTCAAAGGCTCGCCAAAGAAATCTCGATACAGGGCTTTGATTTCAGGATTGTCGTCACTTGTACGGCAATCCATGGCGCGATCACGCGCATAAAGACTTTCAATACGGGCTTCACGCTGAGCGTCTGCAGAAGCACCAAAGGTAGAGGGTTGACCACCACCAGAAATGCAACCGCCCGGACAAGTCATCACTTCAACGAAATGATAGACCTTCTCGAGTTCGCCTGCACGAAGCTTGTTAAGGAACTGACCAGCAGCGGCCGTACCGTAGATGACGGCGACATTGATGTCGTTGCCAGCGATGGAAATTGTGGCGTCCTTGACATCCTGAAGTCCACGTACGGGCGTGAGTTCATAGAGTTGAGCGGGGGCGACTTCGCCAGTTAAATGACGGTAGGCCGTACGAAGCGCGGCTTCCATCACGCCACCCGTGTTGCCGAAGATGACACCTGCGCCAGAGCCTTCGCCCATGAAGCGGTCGTATTTGCCATCGGGGAGCGCCTTAAAGTCAATCTTCTCGGTCTTTGCCCAATCAGCCAATTCGGTCGTCGTGATGACGTAGTCAGTGTCGCGCATGGCCGGATCACCCAACAGGCGACCCGCGGCATTCATTTCGTCACGAAGAATTTCAGCTTTTTTGGCCGTGCAAGGCGTGACTGCTACATGGACAATGCGCTTGGGATCCAAGTTCATCTTCTTGGCGAAGTAGGTCTTGACTGTGGGACCCTGCATGCCGATCGGACTCTTGGCACTCGAAATATGCTCAATCATGTCCGGGTGGAAGGTTTCGCAATAGCGAACCCAGGCCGGGCAACAACTCGTAAATTGGGGCAAAGGACCTGTTGCCTTGGTTACGCGCTGAATGAGTTCAGCCGCTTCTTCGCAAATCGTGAGGTCAGCAGCGAAGTTCGTATCAAGGATATAGTCGCCACCGATACGACGCAGCAATTCGATCATCTTGCCTTCAACAAACGCCCCTTCATCCAAACCGAATTCGTCACCGAGCGCAACGCGCACAGAAGGACTCGTCGAGAAGATGACAATCTTGTCGGGGTCTGCAATCGCGCGAGCCACCTCATCGCGAGAAGATTTGACTTGAAGGGAATTGGTCGGACAGACGGGGATGCACTGGCCACAATGAATGCAAACAGAGCGGTTATTGGTTTTGGCGAGCTCATAAGCGCTATTCACACCAATATATTCGTTACATACCCCCGCGCAAAGTCGGCAAGTAACACAAAGCGCTTCATCTCGATAAATGGCAGGGTTGTTCTCGTCAATGGCAACGCGAACATCCTGCGGCATGTGCTGAGTCATGCGATCTCCTGTCAATCAATAAGAGGCGGGAACGCTGAGGGTTGGGCGTCCTACCGCAAAGTCACCGATATTGTAATAACTGTTGCGTCTTTTTGGAATATGACACATGAGCCGATATCAAGTCTTGAGTGACGCTTGAGACATCTTTAGAAACAATTAGATCAGCGTTTGCCCGAGTCGTCATTGCGAAGGGTTAAAACGCGGATCTAAGATGAATTACCTAAATCGACAGGCTGACGATTCACTTCGTTTGTTGTCTAGACTGGACCGCCACCTCAGATCGCGAAAATCCAAAAGTTGCCTCACGAGAGGCGTTCACCCGTGATTTACATGAATCGTTGGACTGCCCACGGTGCGAACAGGATGGAGCTCTGAGTCTTGGAATGTCAGGCGCAAACACCGCCTCACGCTGATATCAGACCAATAGATCAGCGCGTAGGACTATAAGGAAAGAGACATGCTTTTTCGTAAACTCGCTTTGGCTGTTGCGCTAACGAGCGCACTTTCTGCTTCTGCTTTGGCTTGCACGACCGTGGTCGTAGGTGAAGGCGCAACGGCTGACGGTTCGTTCTTGATTGCGCGTGCTGCAGATAGCTCGGCACTCAAGGCACAGCACTTCGTGATCCATCCGGCTAAGACCAATCAGACGGGTGTTTATCGCACGAAGGACCATGATGGCGCAACGAATTTTGAGTATCCCTTGCCAAAGAACAGTATGCGCTACACCACCGTGCCTAACTGGAAGACGCAGTTGCATGGTGCCGTCGGTTATAACGAAGCTGGTGTCGGTATCTCGGGCACTGAATCCATTTTTGCGCGTGACGATGCGCTGAAGATCGATCCTTATAACGAAGCAACGGGCATCACCGAAGACGATATTCATGACGTGATTTTGCCGCGTGCCAAGACCGCTCGTGAAGGCATCAAGATTTTGGGTGAAATCGTTGAAACAATCGGTGCGGGAGAAGGCTTTGGTGTTGTCTTTGTCGACCCGAAGGAAGTTTGGTACTTTGAAACGGGTACGGGTCATCAGTGGATGGCTCACCGTACGCCAAAGGACATGTATTTTGCCTCGGGTAACCAGGGTCGCTTACAAGCATATGATCCGAAGAGCGACGAATTCATGGGCTCTAAGACCTTGATCGAATTCGCGACGAAGCATGGTTTCTATGATCCGGCCAAGGACGGCGCATTCAACTTCTCGAAGGCCTATTGCCGTGACGACGGTCGTGACCGCGTCTATAACGACCCACGCGTGTGGCAGATTCAGAAGCTCTTTAATCCGTCGCTTGAACAAAAGCCTGACGAAGGCCGTACGTATCCGGTCTATCTGAAGCCAGAAAAGAAGCTCACGGTTGAAGACATGAAGACGGTGCTTCGTAACCATTATCAAGGCACTGAACACGATCCGTACAACCCGGTCTTAAATGGCAAGGAACCGTGGCGTCCAATTAGCGTCTTCCGCACGTATGAATCTCACGTCATGCAGGTTCGTCCGTGGTTGCCGAAGGAAATCGGTGAAGTGGCTTATGTTGGTATCGGTATGGCCGACCTTTCTTGCTACGTGCCTTACTACCATGGCCTCGAAAGCTATCCGGCGCACTACGGCATGGGTACTGATAAGGCTGACAGTGAATCCATCTACTGGAAGTATCGCAAGCTCCAGACCTTGGTTATGACTGACTACCAGAAGCTTGCGCCGATCGTGCAGGCTGCCTACAAGACCTTTGAAGCGGATACTGCCAAGGCTCAGGCCAAGATGGAAGACGAATACATGAAAGTTGTGAAGAAGGATCCGAAGGCTGCGAAGAAACTCTTGAACGACTTCAACCTCAAGGTGATGAATGATGCTGAAGCCTTGACCGAGTCGCTCACGAACCAGGTCTTTACGATTCGCACTGAAGATATTCAGGCGGCTAACTTCTTTGCGAACAACAAGCGTAAAGACTAAGGCCAAAACAACAGATCGCTCGTGATAGGTTGTTAAATGCTTACGGTGGCACGGGAAGTCAAAAGCCCGTGTCACTTTTTTATGTATTTCGTTTTTTTGCAAATGTGTAATGAAATATATAGAAGTCGAGCAGTAATCGAACAAGCTTAATTAAGAGGACTAAGATGGTAGCCTAAATTTCTAATAAGACCAATATGATCTGGAGGGCTCTTGATGAATCGTCGTTCTTTATTGCTCGGTGCAATAGGTGCCGTATGTTTTTCTACTTCGCTCGCGCACGCGGCAGCGGTTGAAGGTAAACAGTATGTGAGGCTCGAGACACCGATTGCAAATGCTCAAGGTACGATCATCAAACTTTGGTCTTATAGTTGCCCCTTTTGCTTTAGGTTTGATGAGGCCTTTGACCCAGAGGTGATGCCACGTATTGCTAGCGACTCACACCTCAAGCTTGTGCCTATTCATATTGAGAGTAAGGGCCAGCACGGCCGATTGGCGAGCCAAATCTTGGCTAGTCTGTGGCTAGAAGACGAAGCGGCTGGGCGTTCGGTAAACGATACTACGTCGCTTTATAGTCGAGCGAAGCATGCGTGGTACGAGGGCTACCATCGTCAAGGTCAACGTTGGTCAAATAGCACGGATGGGTTTGTGTTGGCTGCCGCCAAGGCCACGGGGCTCGAAAAGGATGTGCTACTCAATAAAGCTAATCAACCTGCGGCGATTCAATTGGCTGACGAGTGGAAGGGTTTAATAGAGGTGGCCAAGATCCAAGGGATTCCAGGCTATGTTGTCAATGGTCGTTATTTGGTGATGACGAAGGCTATTCGCGGTGTGGACTATTTTGTCGACCTAGTGCATGAACTGGCCCAAAAGAACGATTAATAAGGGCGTTCTCTCATGAGTGCGCCCTCTGAATTTTGGCGATCGATGTCGTTAAAACGTGACATTTTGCAGGATAAACCAGCCCGCAAAGCCGCTTAAGGCAAGCCCAGCTACAATCAAAATGGGACCAATGATGCCCATGGTGCTCCCGACAACAGGGGTCGCTAAAGTCGGGCGGTCTGGGTTATAGCGAATCTCGATCCTATCGCCGATTTGCCCACGGTGTTCGCTTTCGTTCTTTTCGGGGAGTTTAATGACCATCACTTGACCGTCCCAGGTCGTATATTTCACCACCTCTGTGTAGTAGTACACGGTGACCGGTTGGTCGTCACGATGCATCATCGTTTCACGCACATCGACGCGCTCAATGGTGGCTGTGGCTTTAAGACCTTTGGTGCGTAACGTCATGGCGTTAAAGGTATGTTTGATGCCAGTCACAAAGAGGGCAATCCCGGTGATCAAAGCTGCACCACCAAAAATGGTCGGAAAAAGGTCAGACATGCGTGCCTCTTGAAAAAAAGCCTACGGATGATTCACTTTAACAAAAACGAGAGGATGCTGTCTTAAGCACACGAACGTTGCGACAGAATGGCGAAAAAAAAGGTCGATCAGCATGCCTGCCGATCGACCATCAAAATAGCTGTAACAACGAATAATGTGCAGGAGATAAAACACATTACAAGGACGATAACCAGAACATTCTGATTTCTTGCCAATCCCGACCCCTCAGGTTTCGACAAGATGTCGTTGTTTGTTGGAAATAAATATATCGTAAATGAGAACCGTTCGCAACACTTAAACAGAACTAAATTCGTGAAAGATGTAACGAATGTTAAGCGTTTTGGTGATTCTGACGACCTTCGGGCGGTCTGAGTGAGGCTCATAAATTTTTCTTATCGAGTAGATAGAAAGAGGGATTTCCATTTTGTCGTTTTATGATTACAGTCATGCGTTAGTAGTCCTTTTTTGGAGGTCGTGTGATGAATATGGCTCGCGTTCGAGTGAATGAGTTTTATGTCCTAAATCAAGCATTGAGTCGCTCGCCGTCGATTGCAGCTGATGATCTGATGGCCTGTGCCATGTTGGGCGAATTTTGTGGCGAACGACCTTTTCTTGAGACGCTGAAGCAATACGAAGGGCGTTGCGAGGCGGCCGCCAGATTTTTGCGTGCGGCCCATGGCCTTGACGCCCTGACACCAGACACACCAGTAGCTCAACAAAGAGCCATGGCCGAGTCAATTTATGCGGATGGTCGCTGGCTCTTTTATTGTGTTGATCTAGATTTACAACCTCTTGCGCGAGCTATGGTGGAAGGCTTTGTTAGAAAGCTCCTGGCAGCGTTGCCTCAAGAGGCCAAGCAGGCGAACTATCCTAATGATTGGCTAACGCGAGAAGGTTACGAGCTTTGCGTACAGCTGGTTCGACTTTGGATTCATCAAGGCCTGTCGGCAGAAGCGGTTGCTAACGCAATCGTGGAGATGTTTGGAGAAACACCGTTAGCTCGTTGCATTGCGTTTGAAGTTCGGCGCTTCTTTTGGTATGAAGTGAAGGCCGTGAGTATCGAATATCTTGAGGCCTACGTAAAGGCACTTCCGTGGTACGAGACGTTGCCACTCACAAACGACATGCTCGAAACGCTCAATCCTGATCTATATTGGCTTGCGAGTATTGGAGAGCCGTTCGCGGTTGAAGAGGTCGCTGCGCGCGTGGAGGCGCTTGGATCACTCGAAAACTTAAAGCAAGCGGCGAGTATCTATCACTTAGGCGCTCGAAATGGCTCACCGCAATGTGAGGCTGCACTACAGCGCTTAATGGCGGCTTTGCCGAATGAATGAGTCGCTGCGCTTTTGATCGAAAAAAAAGGTCGATCAGCATGCCTGCCGATCGACCATCAAAATTGCTTTCAACAACGGACAGATCGCTGGAGATAAAAACGACTGTTGGCCTTGCACCGAATATTCGGTTCACAAAGAATCCTGACCCCTCAAGAAAACTTCGTTGCCGTTGTTTGATGAGTTAACTGTATCGGAAATGAGAACTGTTCGCAGAAACTAAAACAATCTTTTACATTCGACGGGAGATTGTTACGCGGAGGCTTAAGTGGTCATGAACGTCTGAGGGGGGCTAGAAAAAAAACGAAAAAAAGAGCGACCGGTATGCCTACCGATCGCTCTTCCAACCCTCATAAACGACAGCGGATGCGCAGGAGAAAACACACATCATTTCGGCTAATCGATGCTCATTCGATTGTCCCACCTTGCCCGACCCCTCAGGCGTTTGCGGTGGTAAGCCGTCGTTCGTTGAAAAGAAATATATCGTAAGTGAGAAACGTTCGCAAATGATAAAGCCCCTTTTTTCGATGGAGATTTGTAAAGAAAATTTGCGCCAATGAGTGACTGAACGCTTGTACTTAAACCTATTCCTCTCTGAGCGGTGTTTTAGGGTTTTCGAGGGTATTTACAATTGTCACGAGGGGTGCCGGGTTTTGGCTCACGCGATCGAACAATGGCGATTTTGCGAGCCAATATGCCGACCCTCTACAATAAGACTTAAAGTGACCGAGTCAGATGTCGACGGTTGCCTATCTTCTTTGACTCATAGTTTGGAGCCCCCCTTGCGTTTCTTGCCATTGACTGCTTACCAAACCCGTTGGTGGCTTGCACCAACGCGGATGCGTTGTTGCCTGCGACGGCTAACGCGTCAAGGTTTTGTAGCTTTGGCGAGTGCGGTGGCGTTTGGGGTTGCTAGCTTTTCGATGCCGACCTGCGCCAATGAGGTCGTGCCTCAAGTCGTTCAAAGTAAAGCTGATCGCCCTACATTACGTGTGGGTATTTTGGCTTATTCGCCGCCCTGGTATGACGGCACGTTTATTGACGAGTCGTTTCGATATTTGGCCTGGAAGTTGCCTGGTGTTCAGTTTGACATCAACTATATGGGGCCTAAAGCCTTAAGCGCTAAGATTGAGGCGGGTGAACTCGACTTAGTGGCAACAAGCGCAGCACTTTATTTACAAGAAGCTGGCAAATTGCGTGACCTCGCCTCGTTGGTTTCAGATACGGCTGAGAGTGCAAATACTGGGGCAGGGGCTGCTGTGGTGGTGCGCGCTGAACGTGAGGATTTACAAACCCTCGAGGATTTAAAAGGCAAACGCTTGGCAGCGATGACAGACGAGTTAACGCCCGGGATTTGGGAACTTAACGCTGAACTGGTCGCTATGGGTGAAGAGCCTGATCATTTTTTTGGTCAAATTGTGCGCGAAGAGCCCCTTCATATGCGTCAAGTGATTGAACGCGTTTTGAAAGGGGATGTGGATGCCGGGGTGGTACGTGCTTGCTACTTAGAAGATTTGTGGCGTGCGGGTAGCGAAGATTACCGTAACGAATTGCGAGTCATCGTGCATCCAGGGGGGGACGATGGCCTTCGATGCATGCACTCGACCGAGGCATATCCAGGCTGGTTATTAGCGTCGACCGATTCGTTACCTGAAAAGACCGCTCGAGAGGTGACAGCTTTATTACTGACGAAGCCCGTCAATGCTTGGGGTCAGTATTGGAGTATGACGACCGACTATTCGAGAGCGCTTGATATGTTAAAGCGCCTCAAGGTGGGTCCTTACAGTTATTTACGCGAGTGGACTCTAGCGCGTATTTGGCGAGAGTTCTGGCCATGGATTACGCTTTTAGGCTTCATTTTGATGGGGCTTTTTGTGCGCGGTGTGGTGGTTGAAAAGTTGGTGCGTCGCCGTACGGCTGAACTTGAACGCGTGCACGCCATGCAACAGGCTGCCGAACAACAAGCGAGAGAGACGACAGAAAAATTTGAAGCCCTGCAACGTTTGGGGGTTGTGGGTCAGATGTCAAGTATCGTGGCACACGAAATGAAGCAGCCCTTGGCAGCCATTCAAAATCTCTCACGAGGCGCTCAACGCGTGATTGAAGATGAACCTGAGACCTTGGAGGATGTGTCTGATGCGATCGATCGCATCAGTCGTGAAGCAACGCGCGCAGCAGCGATTTTGGATCGTGTTCGCTCATACGGTCAGGGACACTCTAATCGTCAGCCGATGCCTTTAGGGACGTCGGTGCAAAAGGTTCTTAAAGACTTTCGCGCTTCACGAAAAGCGCGTATGGTACATGTCGAAACAGGCGAGATGGCTGACCCTGTGGTCGTGATGGATCCGATGGATCTTGAACTTATTGTGATGAACTTAGTCAAAAATGGGGCAGAGGCCGCAGCCAATCAGCCCGATGCTTGCGTGCGAGTCGCTGTGAAGATCAGTGACAACATGGCTGTCTTGACGGTCGAAGATAATGGCCCAAGATTGACGGATGAAGCGTTTGACCGGTTAGGTGAGAGTGTTCTTCGGACGACCAAAGCCAATGGCCTGGGACTCGGGGTCATGATTGTACGAAATTTGGCCGAAGGCTATGTGGGACGTTTAACCTTTAAACGTGCCGAGCCGCATGGTACCAAGGCGATCGTGACGTTGCCGATTGCCAAGACGAAAGAGATTGAAGCAAAAACCAATACGACCAGTGTCGTAAACCAAGAAGGATAAAAAGATGAGAGGCTCTAAAGGTCCGTTGATTCGCATTGTTGATGATGAAGAAAGTGTTCGAGAATCTTTGGCTTTTATGATTCAACAAGAAGGGTTGCAGACAGTGACCTATCCGGGCGCTCGTGAATTCTTGACGGGTGACAGTCCCTCTGTGCCGGGATGCCTCTTGTTAGACGTTCGTATGGATGGGATGACCGGGTTGGAACTTCAAGAAGAAATGATTCAGCGCGGGATTGCGCTACCGATTGTCTTTTTGTCTGCGCACGGCGATATTGATATGGCTGTCGATACGATGCAAAAAGGAGCGGTGGCCTTTGTGCAAAAAACGGCAGATCGCGCGCGTTTAATGGAAGCGATTTATCGTGCGTTAGAGCGTTCTAGTGGTCCCACTTCAAACCCTATGGAAGATATGGCGCGTTGGCAAACGTTGACGCAACGAGAACGTGAGGTGGCTGCCTTGATTGCTGAAGGCCTTTTAAACCGTGAAGTCGCTGAACGTTTGGGTGGGTTGAGTTTTAAGACCGTGCAGGTGCATCGCTCTGAAGCGTGCCGTAAGTTGGGTGTGCGTGGGGCCGCGGGGTTGACGCAAGCCGTGCGTCGTATTCGTCAGATTGAGGCGGGAGGCTTTTAAGCGATGAATCACTATGCCGATCTACGCCGTGGTGCAGCGAGCGACTATGATCGCGCCTGGCATCAACCTCAACCCACACGACTACCCAATGAAGTCTGGGATGTGATCGTTGTGGGTGCCGGGGCAGCGGGGTTGGCAGCGGCGCTTGAAGCTAAGAAGTCGGGAGCGCAGGTGTTGCTTATCGAAAAGATGGGCAATATTGGCGGCAACTCTGTGATGAGTGCAGGTATGATGGCCGTGCCAGGCACGCCCATGCAAATTCAAGCGGGGCTCAATGATTCGATTGAACGCTTTGAGCAAGACCTACTCACTCTCGGGTCGATCAACCAACCTGATCGCATTCGCATTTTGGCCAACAAAGCCCTTGAAACCTTTTTATGGACGCAGCAGGAACTCGGTGTTCAGTGGTATGACGACCGTGTTGAATATGACGAAGGCCATAGTGTGCGTCGTTGCGCGATTCTCAAAACAGGGTCTGGGGAAGGGCTTATTTATCCGCTTTATGAGCGTTGTGTGGCGATGGGTGTTGAGATTCGCCTTAATACGCAACTCGTTCATATCGTGCGAGATCCCGATACTGGCATTGTAAGAGGGTGTCTTGTGAAGGACGGTTCAACGTCCGAGTCGGGACCTGGGCGCTACTTAGGGACGCGTCGCGGATTAGTCATCACGTCAGGCGGCTTTGGAACTGACATCGGTATGCGTATGATGCAAAACTGGCGTTTGTCAGAACGTGTTGGCACGACGACGCAACCGGGCAGCACCTCAGAAGTCATTCGAGAACTCTCTGCCATTGGTGCTTGGACACTACATCTTCAATATATTCATTGTTTTCCAGACGCGAGCCCAGACGAAAAGGGGCCTGGCAACGCTTGGCGCTTTGCACGCTATTGTGCTGCGGCGCGTGGCGTATGGATCCAACGAGAAACGGGCGAACGGTTTGTGAATGAACGCGCAGCAAGTAATGTGCGCACGCACGCTATTTTGGATGTCTTAAGTCAAAATGGCCATTGCCATGCGTTAGCTGACGCCAGAGCCGTCGAGCGACCTAGAAGCGTGATCTTTAGCGCCAAAGACGTTGAAAAACTCGTGGCGCGCGGCTTAGTGCGACGCTACCCGACGTTAGATGACCTCGCACACGATAACGGGATTCCTTATAAGCGTTTATTGGCTACTTTGAGAGCCTACAACAAAGCTTTGCAAGCGGGGGCAGACCGTGATGCCATGGGACGACCCATTGAACGCGATGCCGTTGCGATTGAAGAGGGGCCTTGGTACATCAGCAATATTTTGGCAAAGGTGCATTTGTGTGGCGGTGGTGTGGCGATTGATCGCTATGCGCGCGTACTTTCGATTGAAGACGATCGACCGATCTCAGGGCTCTATGCGGCGGGCGAAGTGACGGGAGGATTGCACGGTGTGGCACGTCTCACGTCTTGTGGGCTCTTAGATGCCTTGGTCTTTGGCCGGATTGCGGGCATGATGGCGGCCGATGGCTGGTAGTTGCTTCAAAGCGACATAAGGTCGTGCGCACAAAAAAAGCCGGCCCAAGGACAGCCTTGAGCCGGTAAAAATTGATCAGCTAGGTTAGGAGGAGAAATTAACCTAGCGACCGATCCGAAACTTTTACGTTGGTGCACGTATCGCGACCTCTCGTCCGGCAATTCGTCCGTTGACAAGACAGTCAAGCGTGGCACATGCACCGAGGCGAACGGCGCCATGAACGCCAGACGTCGCCTCTCCAGCGGCATAAAGCCCTGGTATGGGAAGGCTCGTCGAGATGTCTAACACTCGACACTGAAGGTCGGTCACGAGGCCGCCGATACAGTCATGAACCTTCGGACTCATTTGAGCCACGTACCAGGGACCTTGAATCAAAGGTGCTTGCACGCGGTTAAACGAGCGGTCGAAGTCGGGGTCATGTTTGTTGACCACGGCTTCGTTAAAACGGTCGACGGTATCCCGAAGCATCGAAGCGGGAATTTTGAGCGCTTCGGCGACATCGGTGAGCATCGGATAAACCTTCACAATGCCCCGTCTCAATAAGTCTTCAAGCACACCTGGGCGCGATGCCCGATAGGCCTGAAGGTTTGGTTCGTTGCAAAGCGCAAAGGCGCTAAAGCCATGAGCTTCTTGCGCCAAAATCGCATCAGAACAAACCTTTCGGTTAGCGAGTTCATTCACAAACCGCTTACCTGACGTGGAAACCCAAAGCCCATACTCAGCAGCCCCAGACTGCGAGAAGGTCCAACCGAGTCCCATGCCTATTTCGTCAGGGTGATTCCAAGGTGTGCATTGAATCCAGTCGTTATGCACTTGCGCGCAACCTATGCGACTGGTTTCTCGCCACAGCTCAGCGGTCGCCCCCGGTTGATTGGTGGTGTCGATCGCCTTGGTGAGCTTGGGATCTTGCCTTTCTCGATAGCGAACATCAGAAGCAAACCCGCCGTAGCAAAGCACGATGCCTTTTTTTGCACGAATCGTTTTGGTGACGCCAGTGTCTTTGTCGGGAAACTGCCAACCTTCGCGAACTTGAACCCCAACGATCCGACCTTCGTCGTCTTTAAAGAGGTGTTCAACGTAGGTGGCGCACCGAATGTCTGCCCCCAATTGAGCCACTTTGTCGAGCATCTTCGTCACAATGTCAGCACCTGTGCCGTTTTTTGTGACGACATAACGCGGGACGCTATGGCCGCCCTCTTGACCAATAAACTTGTCGTTATAGGTCACACCGAGCACATTCACCGTCCACTCATAGTTGGCTAGGGCATGGTTAGCAACGAAGGCAACCTTTTCAGGCTGGCTCATCTGCATCCCTGCATCTAGCATGTCTTTGGCTAAGAGCGTGGGTGAATCGTCAATGCCCAGCTTGACTTGCTGTGGACAGCCTGTCGCAACCAACATGCCACTGTTAATGGCTGAGTTGCCGCCGGCTTTAGGCATCTTTTCAAGAATGAGCGTATCGGCGCCAAGGGCTTTCGCCTCTATGGCAGCGGCTAATCCTGCAAAGCCTGAGCCAACGATGATGACGTCTCGCGTTTCGTCCCAGGTGGTGGGTAACGGTCGCGGCGCTGACACGGCAGGGCGGCCGACCAACGACGTTGCGCCAAGCGCAGCGCTTCCCTTAAGGAAGGTTCGGCGACTCCATTCAGTCATGACGTGCATCAATCACAGGGGTTCCATCGCAGTGCGTCAAAGCAGAGGTCGAGAGAACGATGTTGCAAAAAAGGCTTGAGACTTGAAAGCCCCAAACGGTGGTTATAAAACCACTCATGCCATTATCCTGATTAGATGTCCTAGGACATTTGTTAAATGGCAGGAGAGCGCCATCTTTTTGGTTTGGCCACGTAAAAGGATTTTTGTGAAACAAAGGACGCATGAGTTAAATCGAATCGGTAAGATGAGGTCATGAAGTTTGGCGACAGACCTTGGTGAGGTCGCTTAACCTTAAATTTGGATTTTAAAGGGAGAACTCTATGACGTTCATCCGCGCGACGGTGGCGCTTTTAGCTACCGCGGTCGCTGCAGGCGCATTGGCTGCAGGTAACACCACGAATGATGATTTTCGTGACGCTAAAAAGATGCTTGAACGCAAGGTCTATATGGACCATCGCGTGACGCTTTATTGTGGTTACGCTTTTGATAAAAAGAAAAACGTCGATTTACCATCTACCTTTACGACGCCTGGGCACAAAGAACGTGCAACGCGCGTAGAGTGGGAACACGTTGTGCCCGCTGAAAACTTTGGTCGTGCCTTTAAAGAGTGGCGTGAAGGCTCGGGTCAGTGCATTAATGATAAGGGGCACTTCTATAAAGGCCGCCGCTGCGCTGAAAAGCTTTCGCATGAATTCCGCTTGATGCAGGCTGACATGTTTAATCTCTTCCCGGCTGTGGGTGCCGTGAACGCTATTCGTTCGAACTACAACTTCGAATTGATGCCCAATGTGGCCAATACGTTTGGTTCATGCGAAATGAAGGTGGACGGTCGTCGTGCTGAGCCGCCAGCCCGCGCGCGTGGTGAGATTGCGCGAGCCATGCTCTATATGGAAGGGGCTTATGCGCCTATCTATAAGATGAGCAATAAGCAACGTCGCTTGATTGAAGAGTGGAACCGTCAGTATCCCGTTACGCAATGGGAATGTACGCGTGCTTCTCGTATTGCGAAACTTCAGGGTAACGAAAATCCTGTGGTTGCTGAGGCGTGCCGCAAGGCTGGCTTAGATTACCGTGGTCTTTAAATTGCACGGATAAGGTGATTGAGGCTCGGGCGACTGTTTTCGCTCGAGCCTTTTATCATTTTGGCCTCTCATAGTGGTGCGTTTGAGGTCGTGGTGCATACAAAACGCCCGTTTTGTATAAATATAAGCACTTTCCCATAAGGAGAATGTCTCACGAACCTTGCGCCATACCTAGAGAACCATTAAATCTTAGGCGCACTTTGTCACATCTTGGTACACTTCGCTTCAGCCTAAAATCCGCCCATGTTGTCTGCGCTTTGATCCCATTTTTTTAAAACGCAGACCACAAGGTGGTGGGTCTTAAATCACACAATATTTTTCAATCACGAAAGGTGAAATGAAGCGCCCTTTAAGTCATAGGAGATCAAGAGGGTGAAACCAATGGTTGTTCTTCGTATTCACCATTGACAGAGGATTTCGGATCTCATGGAACCGTTTAACGCTGGATGGCTCTCAATCGTCCCTCCGATTGTGGCTATCGTACTCGCGCTCGTGACGAAGGAAGTGTTGTCTTCCCTCGTACTCGGCATTCTGACCGGTACCCTTATTTATACGATTGGCATGGATGGCAATGTCCTGATGGGCACGCTTGAAAGCGCCTTTACCGTGATGGGTAACAAGGTCGACTTCAATATTTTGATTTTCTGCTCCCTTTTGGGCGCTTTGGTGTACGTGGTTGCCATGTCTGGTGGCACGAAGGCCTATGGTAACTGGGCCGTCAAGCGCATCAAGGGTCGTAAGAGTGCCTTGGCCGCGACCTCTGGTTTGGGTGTTTTGATCTTCATTGACGACTACTTCAACTGCTTGACTGTGGGTACGGTGATGCGTCCGATTAGCGATCGCTATAAGATTGCCCGTGCCAAGTTGGCCTACATTATCGACTCGACGGCTGCGCCCGTGTGTATTATTGCGCCGGTGTCTAGCTGGGCTGCGGCTGTGGGTTCTTCGTTGCAGGGGTCGTCCGCTTTTGAAAGCGACATGGCAGCCTTTATTGCCACGATTCCTTGGAACTTCTATGCCTTGCTCTGCCTGTTGCTCGTCTTCTTTATCGTCGTGACCGACTTTGACTTTGGTCCGATGCGTAAGGCTGAAGAACGTGCTGCGTCTGGCGAAGAATTGACCGATTCGACGAAAACGGCCTCTGCCGAGCCGCCTAACGCCAATCCGCGTGGCACGCTTTGGGACATGCTTGTGCCGATCTGCGCCTTGATTGTCTTTGCTGTGATGTCTTTGATGTATTCCGGCGGCTATTGGGGTGACGATCCTGCGTACCATACGTTCCAGTCTGCGCTTGGTAATTCGTCTGCTGCGCCGTCTTTGGTGTGGGCTTCTTTCGGTGCCGTGGGTGTGGCCTTCCTGATGTATGTGCCGCGTGGCCTCGTGCCCTTTGCTGACTTCATGAGTGGTCTTGTCGAAGGGATGAAGTTGATGCTCCCTGCCAACATCATTCTTGTGCTCGCTTGGACGCTCTCTGGCGTTTGCCGCGACCTCTTGCAGACCCCGTTGTTTGTTCAGGGTATCGTGACGGCGGGTGGTGCTGATTGGTCGATCTTCTTGCCTGCCATCATCTTCGTGATCGCTGCCTTCCTTTCCTTCTCGACGGGTACGGCTTGGGGTACGTTCGGTATCTTGATCCCTATCGTGGTGCCAGTGGTTCAGGCCATCGACCCGGCCTTGACCGTGGTGGCGCTCTCTGCCACGTTGGCGGGCTCTGTCTTCGGTGACCACTGCTCGCCGATTTCGGATACGACGATTCTCTCGTCGGCAGGTTCTGGCTGTAACCACATTGAACACGTGGCAACGCAGACGCCTTACAGCTTGCTCGTGGCCTTCTGTGCTGCGGTCGGCTACGTCGTCGCAGGTGTCACGCACGGTAACTTGGCCTTGTCCTTGGGTACCGCCGTGGTCTGCCTCTTGGGTACGGTAACCTTGCTTCACTTCTTTCAAAAGAAAAAAGCAAAGCCTGTCGCTGCCTAAGGCGAACACCATTAGCGATTAAGCTTTAACGAAAGTCCGGTTCTCTTTTAGGGATCCGGACTTTTGTGCATTTGGGCTTGAGCGTGGTGTGCGCGTTGGTGATTCGGACGTTGAGAATCGACGTAGTGACTTTTTGGGTGCAATCGGTACGCTTGGAGAGCCAAAACGCGGGTCGCTGATGCGTCGAATCCTTTATAATGCCGTCAACGCTTTTTCTTTTATTTTTCCACCCCGCCGCGTGGCGCACTTGGGGCGCATTTCGTGGTGAATTAGAGGAAACTTATGTCGACCTGCAATGGTATGGTTTTTGAATTGAACGGCGCTCGTGCGCTCTCGGACTTCCGCGCCGCGCGTCTTCTTGCAGCCCTGCAGCGTGTCTCTTCCAATATTGAAGCGGTCTCTGGCCGCTTCGTCCATTTCGTGCACACCTCGCGCGAATTGACGGAAGCTGAAAAGACGCGTTTGGGTTCGCTTCTTGACTACGGTGATGCTGCCGAAGATGTTCGTGGTGATCTCACCTTTATGGTGGTGCCGCGCCTCGGTACGATTTCTCCTTGGGCTTCAAAGGCCACCGACATTGTGAAGAACTGCGGTATTGAAGGTGTGCTCCGTGTTGAACGCGGCACGATCTTTAATCTTGCTACGACGGCTACGCTCTCTGATGACGAAAAGGCCGCTGCCGCTGCTGTGCTTCATGACCGCATGACGGAATCCGTCGTGGCTGAAGACTTCCCGGCCGAACAGCTCTTCGTTGAACTCGAAGGCCGTCCGATGGCAACTGTGGCCCTCGTTGAAGAAGGCCGTCCTGCGCTTGAACGCGCGAACGTTGAAATGGGTCTTGCCCTTTCTGAAGACGAAATCGATTATTTGACCGATGCCTTCACGAAGATTGGCCGCAACCCGACCGACGTCGAACTTATGATGTTCGCGCAGGCGAATTCCGAACACTGCCGCCACAAGATCTTTAATGCCCGTTGGACGATTGACGGCGCTGATCGCGAAGAAACGCTCTTTGGCATGATCCGTCAGACGCACAAGATGGCGCCTCAGGGTACGATCACGGCCTATGCAGATAACGCTGCTATTTTTGAAGGCGCTGAAGTGACGCGTCTTTATCCGCGTCCGGGCTCTGGCAACGAATTCGGTCGCGTCTTTGAGCGCGCCGACGAAATGACCCACACGGTCTTCAAGGTTGAAACGCATAACCATCCGACCGCTATTTCGCCGTTCCCTGGTGCCTCGACGGGCTCTGGTGGTGAAATCCGTGACGAAGGTGCCACGGGTCGCGGTGCTCGTCCGAAGGCTGGTCTTTGCGGTTTCACGACCTCTAACTTGAATCTCCCTGAATTGCCGCAGGGCTTTGAAAACGATACCGATACGGTGACGGGCGAAAAGACCGATGCGAAGTACGGTGCGCCTGCCCGTATTGCCACGCCGCTTTCCATCATGACCGATGGTCCTTTGGGTGGCGCTGCCTTTAATAACGAATTCGGTCGTCCGAACATTCTCGGCTACTTCCGTACGTTTGAAGCTAACGTTGGCGGTACGCGCTATGGCTACCATAAGCCCATCATGCTCGCTGGTGGTATCGGTAACATTCGTGACGACCAGACGAAGAAGGACGTGCCACCTGCGGGTAGCCTCTTGATCGTCTTGGGTGGCCCTGGCATGCGCATTGGCTTGGGTGGCGGTGCTGCTTCTTCGATGACGACGGGTTCTAACTCTGAAGCGCTTGACTTTGACTCCGTGCAGCGTGGCAACCCTGAAATGGAACGCCGTGCTCAGGAAGTCATTGACCGTTGCTGGTCGATGGGCGAAGAAAACCCGATCATCGCTATCCATGACGTTGGCGCTGGTGGTCTTTCTAACGCCATGCCTGAATTGGCTGACTTGTCTGGCAAGGGTGCAACGTTTGATCTCTCCCAGGTGCCGGTTGAAGAGTCTGGCATGAGCCCCTTGGAAATCTGGTGTAACGAAAGCCAGGAACGTTACGTTATCGCTTTGGATCCAGCCAAGATTGACACCTTCCGTGCTTTCTGCGAACGTGAACGTTGCCCGTTTGCTGTGCTCGGTACGATTACCGAAGAAGCCGAATTGAAGTTGACCCGTCCGAACGACACGTCCGCTGTGGATATGCCGATGGAAGTCCTTTTGGGTAAGGCTCCGCGCATGCATCGTGATGTTAAGCACGCTGACAAGGCTTTGACGCCCTTTACGGCTGAAGGTCTTGACGTGGCAAAGGCCGTGAAGGACGTGCTTCGTCATCCGACGGTGGCCTCGAAGTCCTTCTTGATCACGATCGGTGACCGCTCTGTGGGTGGTCTCGTCTCTCGTGACCAGATGGTGGGTCCGTGGCAGGTGCCTGTGGCCGACTGCGGCGTGACGACGCTTGGTTTTGAAACGAACCGTGGTGAAGCCATGGCCATGGGTGAACGTACCCCGGTGGCTGTGATTGATGCCGCTGCTGCTTCTCGTATGGCTGTGGGCGAAGCCCTCACCAACATTACGTCCGCTGACGTGAAGCTCCCCGAAGTCAAGCTTTCTTGCAACTGGATGGCTGCTTGCGGTACCGAAGGCGAAGACGCCAAGCTCTTTGACGCTGTGAAGGCTGCAAGCGACTTCTGCTGCGCCCTCGGTATTTCTGTGCCGGTCGGTAAGGATTCGCTTTCTATGCGTACGGCCTGGGATGACCAGGGTGAAAAGAAGTCCGTGACGAGCCCGGTTTCGTTGATCGTGTCTGCCGCTGCTCCGGTGGGTGATGTGGCCTTGACGGTGACGCCGGAATTGCGTGACATCCCGTCCGTAATGGTCTTGGCTGACTTGGGTTGTGGTCGCGCTCGTATGGGTGGTTCGATCCTTGCTCAGGTGGCTCAGCGCTTTGGTGATACGGCGCCTGACTGCGAAGATCCTGCCATGTTGGCTCGCTTCATGGGGGCTGTGCGTACGCTCGCTGCTGAAGGCGCGATCGTCGCTTACCATGACCGTGCTGACGGTGGTCTTGCTAGCACCGCCGCAGAAATGATGTTTGCTTCTCGCTTAGGCATGACGCTCGACTTGACGTCGCTCACGAAGGACGCTGACCTCTTTGCCGCTCTCTTTAACGAAGAACTCGGCGCTTTGATGCAGGTGCCCGCTGATAAGGTTGAACGTGTGGTCGAAGTCATGCGTGAAGCCGGTCTTACGTCCATTTGCCACTTCGTGGGTGAAGTGACGAAGGACGACACGCTCACGATCAAGGCCAACGATGCTGAAGTTGCTAAGCTTGCTCGCGTTGACCTTCAGAAGGCCTGGACGGAAGTCTCTTGGCAGATCGCTCGCGGTCGCGACAATCCGGCCTGCGCCGACAGCGAATTCGCTCGTATCGAACGCGCTGAAGACACGGGTCTCTTTGCGAAGACCACGTTCGACGTGAATGAAGACATTGTTGCTCCGATGATCAACACGGGTGCTCGTCCGAAGCTCGCTGTGCTTCGTGAACAGGGTGTGAATAGTCAGACCGAAATGGCCGCTGCCTTTACGCGTGCTGGCTTTGACGCCTATGACGTTCACATGACCGACCTCTTGACGGGTCGTGCTGATCTCGCTGAATTTGTGGGCTTGGCTTGCGCCGGTGGCTTCTCTTATGGCGACGTGCTCGGCGCTGGCGGTGGTTGGGCAAAGACCATTCTCCACAACGACCGTATGATCGAAATGTTCCGTACGTTCTTCAACCGTGAAGACACGTTCGGTCTCGGTATCTGTAACGGTTGCCAGATGATGAGCCGCTTGCGTGATCTTATCCCGGGTGCTAGCCACTGGCCTGACTTCGTTCGCAACAACAGCGAACAGTTCGAAGCTCGTCTGGTGAACGTCGAAATCCTCGAAAGCCCGTCCATCTTCTTCCAGGGTATGGCGGGTAGCGTGATGCCGATCGTGAACTCTCACGGTGAAGGTCGTGTCCAGTTCCTCCGTCCGGAAGATGCCACGCTCGTGAAGATGGCTGCTCGCTATGTCGATCCGACCGGTGCTGCCACGGAAGTCTATCCGTACAACCCGAATGGCTCGAAGGGTGGTCTCACGTCTGTGACGACCGAAGATGGTCGCTTCACGATTATGATGCCGCATCCGGAACGCTCTCACCGCGCTCAGCAACTCTCTTGGCATCCGGCCGAATGGACCGATGCCTCTGGTTGGATGCGTATGTTCCGTAACGCCCGTCGTTGGGTGGGCTAACGCCTGAATGTTCAAAGAGCACGCTGACAAAGGCGTGCTCTTACGAGCAACAAAAAACGCCGATTTTCTGTTGAGGAAGTCGGCGTTTTTTATCACGTTAAAGAGGTGTCATTACATGGCCTTGGGTGGCGTGGGCATGGGCTTTACCCAAGCGGCTGTCCCCCAAAGCGGTACGGTCGAGAGGCTATGCTTAAAGCTACCCGTCGTTTCTTTGGTCGAATAAGACACGTAGAGAAGGGTCTGCGTTTCAGGGTCATAGATGCGACGAATCTTCATGGTCTTAAAGAAGACACTCTTAGACTTCGTGAAGACCACTTCGCCAGCCTTGGAGCGGTCAATGGCCGCAATCATTTCAGGGGTGATTTCACCCGTTTGACGGCAAGAGACAGAGCTATCAGATGGATCGGCAAAAGAGAGATTCGCTTCAATGCTCGCAACGTGGCACGTGACGCCAGGCACCTTGGGGTCTGGGAACGTGTTGATCTTGATGTCTTTGAGGGTGAAGATGCCGAGCGAAACATCGCCGACTTCATCCCCACCGGAGCAACCCGTGAGTGCAATCGTCGAAGCAAGGGCTAAAGAGGCTAAAAGTCGTTTGGTCATGGTGGTTCACCCAAAAAGTTCAAAAGTGTTTTGCATTATAGCGATCCACGCTTGTGGCACAGTGTCATTTTTCGAAAAAGCCCTGCTGATGAAGGTAATCCATGATGAAGGGACGACGCTCTTTGAGTAGATACGCTTTGAGGCTTTCTCTAAAGGTGATGTCTTTGGCGTGACTTTCGCGCTTGGCGTAGTAGTCGCGCATGGTTTCATCATAAGCGGTGAGTTCGTGGGAGTCAGGGTCTTGGTAGCGGTTTTCCATGAAGGTGACGCTTGCCGGGAGTCGGGGCTTGAGCCCAGGCTTTGTCGCTGGTCGACCAAAGGCCAACCCCATCACTAAATAGACACCTTTGGGTAAGCCTAATAATTCTGAGGCTTCTTTGACGCCATTACGGATGCCGCCAATAAAGCAGCCGCCATACCCTAAGCTCTCTAAAGCCACCATTGCGTTTTGCGCCATGATCGCGGTATCGGTCGCGCCGACTAAGCCTTGCTCGGCCCAGCCGAGATCAGCCTCGGGGCAGAGAATCTGATTGCGGTGGTAGTCAGCGACGAACACCCAAAATTCTGGTGCTTCAATGACATGCGCTTGGTTACCAGCACAGACGGCTAGCTTGGCACGTAAATCAGGATCCGTTACGCGAATGATGCTCGTCACTTGAAGGTTGCATGACGTTGATGCTTGACGCGCGGCATTGAGAATCAGTTCGCGGTCTTGGGCGCTCACGGGTTCGTTGGTGAAGTGGCGCACTGAGCTGTGACGAAGAAGGTGTTGGAGCGTCTCATTCATGGTGAATCCCTAAAAAACAAATGTGCACTTTGAGTCTAGCAGGTTCCTGAGGCTCTTAAGCCGAGGATTAAAGAGGGCGCGTAAGATACGAATTCGGGTTGAGATACAACCCTCAAAAAAAGATGCGTGCTTTAATTTTTGCAGCCCTATTGTGAGGAGAGCCTAACCTTATGTCGAACGTTCAGACCGAAACTGCACCGTGCCCACAGTGCCAGACCCCATTGACGATTGCCCTTTATGAAACAATCAACTCGTCATTGAATCCGGATGTGACGGCGCGTCTCATGCAAGGCGAACTCTTCAAGTACCGCTGCCCCAACTGTGGGGCGACTGGGCAAGCTTTTTATCCAGTGCTCTATAACGACGTGGCGCACAAAGTCATGGTGCAATTTACGGCCACGAATGACGTCAATGTCGCTCAGCAATATATCGAGGAGCACGAAAAGCGTAAGACTCAGTTTGAAGCAGCGGGTTTCCCGATGAGTGACTACCGCGTCGTGATCGATCCGAATGACCTCGTCGAAAAGGCGCAGATCTTTGATGCGGGCTTTGATGACCGTGTGATGGAAGTCGTGAAGGTCTTTTATAAGATGTCGTGGCTTGAAGAAAATAAGTTCTACCGTAACGCAATCTTCCGTTTCGCAAAAGGCACGGCCGAACCCTTCTTCTTTGTGATGGATGAGCAAGGTAACGTTTTAACGCGCCTACGCTTTGGTCATGATTACTACGAAATGATCAAAAATACCCTTCGTTTAGATGAAATCGACTCGGCGGTCGTGAATGAAAACTGGGCACGCGAATATTTGGATCAGCATATTGCTGACTTTCAGTCGGGGGATGAAGGCGAAGCTTCTGACGGCGAGGCTCAGAACTAAGCGGATAGCACCAGCAAAGGCGTACGCGGTGTGCCTTTAAGGGCTAAAAACTGAGGGCGTTATTCATCGTGAATGGCGCCTTTTTTGCGATGTTTGTCTTATGGTCAAGCGTGCCGAAGCTCGGTAGGATTAACGATACATGTCGACCACGATCAACTTTGAGGCAACTTCATCATGCGTATCACCATTATTGGCTTAGGACTCATTGGCGGCTCTGCGGCGCTTGCTTGGAAGGAAGCTTCTAAAGAAGGACGCTTTTTGTCGTCAGAGTTGACGATTACGGCAGTGGACACCAATTCTGAGACGCTTGATTTGGCGCTAGAACTTGGGATTGCTGATCGCGTGACCTCGTTGATTGCCGAAGGGGTGGCGGACGCCGATGTGGTGTTAGTGGCTGTCCCTGTGCTTGCGATGGGACCCGTGATGAGAGAAGTCGATGCGGCAGCACCTGTGAACGCGGTCGTGACCGATGCGGGGAGTGTTCGCTCGAGCGTGATTACAGCGGTTCGATTGAATGTGCGTCATGAGCGACTTCGTCACTATGTGCCATTGCATCCGATTGCGGGTGCCGAAAAAGCTGGGCTTCGCTATGCCACTGCGACGCTTTATACAGGGGCGACAGGAGTTGTGACGCCGCTTCCTGAATCAGACCTTGAAGACGTTGCGTTGGTTGCTAAGCTCTGGACGCTTGCTGGCTTGAAGGTCGTTGAGATGACACCTGAAGAGCACGACCGTGTTTATGCCATGGTGTCGCATGTCCCTCATATGATTGCGTTTGCGCTCATGCAAATGGCGTCGCAATCGCCCGAAAGTGAGACCGCTTTGGCGGCCGCGGGTGGTGGCTTTAGAGATACGACCCGTGTGGCAGCGGCGGATGCGCGTATGTGGGCTGATATTACGAGGGGCAATCGACAGGCGATTTTGGATGGGATTAGTCGCTTTGAGGCGGCGTTGACACATCTCAAAGGCATGGTCGCCGCGGACGATTATGAGGGTTATTACAACTACTTTGAGCGTACTGCGAACGCTAGGCGTAAAATGACGCAACATCTGCCGCCGGTTCAACCGACGACGAAATGATTGTTGATTTTGCGTTCAAAGGAATTCGATGAGTAACCGATTACCGCGAGCTTTGCTCGCTGATATTGCAACCACCTTGCATTCAGGGGACTATGCCGCTGCACTCATGATGTTGGGTGACGAGCGTGGCCCAGAAGCGTCTGCTGCTGTTTCATCCTATCGTGCGCAATGCGCCGCGGCCGTGGGCGACTATGCTACCGCTGAACGTCATTTACGTGTGGCCTTGGATTTGGTTGAACGCCGTATGGAAAAGACCGAAGAAGATGCTGACCGTTTGGCGTTGGCTTTGAAGGTCTTGCCGCCCGCGATGACGCCTATCACACCTACTTTAGAAGTCATTTCGCCCACACTCACGGCTTTACGTTGCCGTCGCATGCTCGCTGCCATCTTTATGAAGGCTGGGCGTGAGTTAGATGCGCAGATGGAATTAGCCTTGTTGCCTGAAGAGGCTCGACGCTTGGATTGAAGTTGAGTGGGTGAGGGAACCTGTGGGCTCAGGTAGCCAGTTTCGACGAGGAACTGGCTATTTTTGTGTGAACGCAACATATTTGGCCAGAATCTCTTGTGGTTTATAGGCGATTTCGCTGAGATACAAAGAGAATCAGTACAAATACGGTGGTCTACCTCCTTAAAGGTAGTTTATTCTTCGTAAAAATAACGTGCCAAGGCGCACGAAAAACAAAAACCACGTATTTATACGCGAATTTAGAGCAAAAAATGGCGTTGCGGGTCACAAGGTGTGTCCCGTTTTTTACATGCTGAGGCCCCTAAGACAATGACAACCACTAGCACTCCCACAGAACCCCTTTCCCCCGCGAGTCAGATGCCCAATTGGATCGATCCGGTCAAGGCAGCGGATTTGGTCGCGCGTCGTCGCGACATTCACCGTTTACCTGAAACCGGTTGGACCGAATTTATTGCCACAGCGCGCGCTGCTGAATTCTTTGCGTCTTTAGGCTTTAAGGTGGTTGTGGGTCGTGAGTTTATTGACCCCATGTATGTGCGTGGTCGCTCAGAAGCAGCGGTTGAAGAATCTGAAAAGCTCGCGGTGGCCGCGGGTGTTTCGCCCTTATTACTTCAGCGTATGGCAGGGCTCACGGGGTTAGTCGCCACCTTTGATACGGGGCGTCCTGGCAAAACGATTGCCTTTCGAGTGGAACTCGATGCCCTCAAGATGAATGAACCCCATGACGAATCCCATATTCCGTTTAGAGAAGGGTTCGTCTCTGAACGTCAAGGGACGATGCATGCGTGTGGCCATGACGGTCATCAGGCGGTGGCTTTTGAATTGGCGCGCTTTATTGTCGCTAACCGTGAGCGTCTCACGGGTCGCATTCGTTTTATTTTTCAGCCGGGTGAAGAAGGCTCTCGCGGCGCATATCCGATCGTGCAGTCTGGTCTTTTGGATGACGTCGATCTTTTGCTTTGCGCGCATATTGCTACGGACTTGACGCCGGGGACGGTCGTTGCAGCCCCCGAAAAGTTCCTTTGTACCACGAAGATTGACTTTCACTTTGAAGGGGCGCAGTCTCACGCGGGTATGCAGCCTCAGTTAGGTCGTAACGCTTTGTTGGCAGCGGCTGACGCATCGATTATTTTGATGGCTTTGCCACGCCACTCTGGAGGGATGACGCGTGTGAACGTTGGTACCCTGCATGCTGGTGAAGGGCGCAACATTGTGGCCTCTATCGCTGATATGGAAGTGGAAGTTCGTGGTGAAAATGAAGCCATTAACCGCGAATTGACCCGTGAAGCCATTATGCGTGCGCAAGGATGCGCCATGGCCTTTGGCGTAAAGTGCACCCATAAGATCATGGGCGAGGCCGTGGACTATGTGCCTGACGACGGGATTGTGCAGATGATTACGGTTTGCGCGCGTCGTGCGCGTTACGTTAACGACGTTCTGCCGACCGTCCCATTGAATGGGTCTGACGATGCCACCTTGATGATTCGTCGTGTGCAGAGTTTAGGTGGTCGTGCGGGCTACTTCTTGGTGGGGGCAAGCTTAGACGAAAGTCATGCACATGCTTCGGTCGACTTTGATGAAAAGTACCTTGTGACCCTCTATGACATCTTTGCGAACTTAGTGATTGGGATGTCAGGTAACTGGTAACCGATTATCAAGTCAAGACACGATGAGCCGTTATTCTGAGAGGGATAACGGCTTTTCACATTTCTGTTTTGCGTGTCTAAATAGACAAGTGAAAACCCGTAGATCCATTGTGTGACGCGCGATTTGTAAAGAATACACGTCTATTTTGTTGTTAAACAGCAACGGGGTAAGTACTAAATTTTTGGATCCTCCAACAGGAGTAGTTTTACTTCGAAACGTTAGTGAGAGTAGATGGCTGCTGTTTTGATGTGATGGTTTTGTTTGTAAAAAGGTTAACCGAGAGCCCGTTTTTTTGAAAGAATGACCACAGGTTCGGACCAAACGAATCTATCGACCGAACGGTACTTTTTTCAAGGATCGTTCTTTTCGACAGTACCCTTGAGGATAAAGCTGTCGGTCTGCCAACACAGTCCATGACGGTGTCTGGCAAAAAAAATATTGAGGATACTTACTATGTTCAAGAAGTCTCTCGTTGCCGTCGCCGTTCTTGGCGCCGCTGCTTTCTCTGCCCAGGCTGCTGATGTTCAGCTCTATGGCTTGGTTGACTATGGCTTCCAGTACGCTGAAAAAGATACAGGCGCTGGCAAGGCTACGCACAACTTCGATATGAAGAGCGGCATGAACTCTGGTTCTCGCTTCGGTTTGAAGGGTGTTGAAGACCTCGGCAACGGCTATAAGGTTGGCTTCGTTCTCGAAAATGGCTTCAACGCTGACGACGGCACGTTGGGTAACAGCGATCGCCTCTTCGACCGTGAATCTCATCTCTTTGTCGCTAGTGACTGGGGTCAGTTGGGCTTTGGTCGTGTTGGTCAGCTCGCTTCTGGTAACGGCACGTATGGTATTTACGGCGGTTCCGTTTCTCCGTTCTCCACGGGTTGGGGCAATGTCTATGGCCACAAGTCTGTGATGGCTGGTTCCTTTGGCCGTTTGGACAACTCTCTCACCTATAAGTCCCCGGCTTTCGCTGGTGTGACGGTTTTTGCTCAGTACTCCTTCGACAACGACAGCAAGGCTGACAACGATCCGCGTGATAAGGTTGCTGATAAGGACCAGCATGGCCGTGAAGGTTCCGCCTCTGTAGATCGTGAATGGGCTCTTGGTGCTACGTTCAACGCTGGTAACCTCAACCTTGTTGGTGTTGTAACGCAGACGAACCTTGCTTCTAATTGGGGTGAAGTTAAGGACGGTACCACAGTTTATCCTGCTAAGGCCGAAGATAAAGATGATCCTCTGACGGTTAGCCTCGGCGGTAATTACGACTTCGGCGTTGCCAAGCTCTTTGTTGCTACGCAGTACTTCAAGGACTCCAAGCTTAACGTTGGTGTTCTTCAGGACGGTCAGGGTAAGACCTTTGACGGTTATGGTCTCCAGGTTGGCGTGAACGTTCCTGTCTTCGGCGGTAACGCTAAGGCCGCTTTGGGTTACATGGATGGTGAAGACCAGGATAAGGCCCAGATGGACATGACCCGTATCAACTTCGCCGTTGGCTACGACTATCCGCTTTCCAAGCGCACCTTCATCTACACGGGCGCTGGCTACATGCAGGACGACTATGACGTCAAGCTTGAAGGCAAGGATGACTCCGCTCACAGCTGGGCTGTCAATGCTGGTCTCGTCCACAAGTTCTAATCTGAACTTACGAGCTTAGCTAGCTTCATAGCTTAAAGCGATCCCCGGAATGCTTCGGCTTCCGGGGATTTTGTATTTGTGCCCATGAAAAAAGTCCTCGCGGCGGAGGACTTTGATGGTGGCTTTATTTGCGATCGTAGAACCCTGATAGCGTAGCTTGGGCTTCTATAGTGAGTTGCTCTAACTGTGGTTTAAAGACTTGCTGTAGCTCTTCTTTGAGCACTTCTAAAGACACTAACCCCTTTCGCTTAATCGAGCTTTCTTCAACATGTAAGGTCGGATGCACGCCATCCGGAAACCGCAATCGAAATCGCAACGTACAGTACTCAGGATGTGTTGCAATCCAATGCTCAACGTCTGCCACAAGTTTCAATTGTGCTTGTGTTGGACAAACCCCATAAGGAAATCGTGTGAGTAGACACGGTCTTGCTGCTTGATCAGGCGCTTCAAAACCTAATAGACGTCCTAACCGTCGAATTTCGTCTTTAGTGATGCCACTTTCAGCTAACGGTGAATGAATCCCTAATTCTTCAAGCGCTTTACGCCCTGGTCGATAGACCAAACTATCGGACGCATTGGTGCCGTCTGAAAGCGGATAGCCCTTTGCCGCCTTGAGTAGCGTTTCAAAGAGATACTTCTTACAGACATAGCACCGTGCGCGGCCAGCTGTTACCAACGTCTTGAGGTTGGTTGTGTCGACATGAATGACTTCAATAGGTAGCCCCATCGACTTGGCGTAATGCAAGGCTTCAGCTGTATCACTAGGGGCAATATGCGCCCCTGTAATATGCAGTAGCTTCACGCTAAACCCCAGACGCTTTGCGGCAAACGCAAGAAAACGGCTATCTAACCCACCCGAGTAGGCAAGTGTCACCACGCCGTCTTTCGAGGCACGCATGAGTGACACTTTAAGCGCAGGTGGCAGTTGGTCAGAGGTATCGATCAATGTGGTCGCCATTATCGTCACTCGTCGTAGATGCTCGACATGTCAGCTTTCAAGCGGCATGAGTTTGCCAAACGCAAAGAGCGTTCCGTTAGCCACGCCTTCAAAAACGTTCGGCGTAAAGACGGTGGCACGCTCTGTGATCGTCATGGTCGGCCAACCACCAAAGGTGGCGCCAAGCCCAATCAAGACCGCTAAGCCAGTAGGGGTGACGGGTTCACCTTCACCCGACCAAGGACGAACAGCGACGTTTTCCATCATGGCAAACATGGCGGGTGCCGGGTAGGGCACTACACCGTGCGCACACTTGACGGTGCCGTCCGATAAAGGAATCGGGCTCGCCACCAACTGTTGGGGCTCAATGGTGGTCATAAAGTCAGCAATCAAACCAATGGCGAGGATGTTTGCCATACGGCCCACTTCATGAAAGTGAATGTGGTCAACAGTTGTGCCGTGCACACGGGCTTCGGCTTCAGAGAGCACCTGCCAAATGGCCAAGGCTTTCGATTTAGCTGCATCAGACAAAAGACTTTCGTCATAAAGACGACGAATGTCAGCGGGCGTACGATGAGCATGTTCATGAGGCGTGATGATTTGAAGGGTATAGCCCAAAATGCCATTGACGCTACGTGGCCCAAACGCAATATGGGCATCAATCGTAGGAAAAAGCCGCCGCATATAGCTTTCAGCGGTACCAGCGGTTTGCCCGGTGAGGGCTAAGAGCCCAGCTAAAAAGCTATTGGCATTAAAGCCCGCATGAATGCGAACCGTCAAAATCGGATGACCAAAGAGATCGGACATAAAGAATCCTTTATCGATAAGTTGTCTTTGTAGCGTCGTTGAAACGACCTACTCAACGCGCGACGCTTTCAAGTAAACGTAAGACACGTGCGGCGGCACAGGCGGCTCCATAACCGTTGTCAATATTCATGACGGCAACGCCAGGAGCGCAAGACGCTAGGCAACTCGAGAGTGCTGCGTGTCCTCCTGTGGCTATGCCATAACCCACAGAGGTTGGCACTGCAAAGAGGGGTTTAGAGGTGAGTCCACCCATGACGCTCACAAGCGCAGCATCGAGCCCTGCGACGACAACCACAACGTCTGCTTCATTAATTTGGTCTTTGGCGGCTTCAATTCGCCAGAGGCCAGCTACGCCACAGTCTTCAAAAAGGCGAACTGTCCAACCAAGATATTCGAGCGTACGGCGTACTTCGTGGGTCACGAAGCCGTCCGCGGTACCTGCCGAAACGACAGAGACAGATCCAAAAGGGTGCTTGGGGCAGGTGTGATGCCAGGCCGTACGCGATAAGGGATCGTAGTCATAGGCTGTACGAATTTCGCTTGGCAACGCTTCAAAGCGGTCACGGGCGAGACGCGTAAAAAGAATCGGCTTTTCGTCGTCAGACGCAAAGCGCGTTAAAAGCGTCAAAAGCGCTTCGTCAGATTTACCTTCACAAAAGACAGCTTCAGGTAACCCAATACGGGTATCGCGTGCTATATCAAAACGAATGGCATCAGACATGAGTGGGTGCCTTTAAATAGAGAAACACCTGCTTCGCGGGGTCAGGACTTTAAGCCTAAGAGGCGAAACAGGTGTTATGGGGTTAAGAGGGCGCGAGATTATTCAACGCGCGGCACCGTGAGGCTACCTTCAGGCATGAGAATCATGTCTGGCGTTTCGCCCACGTATTGCTTTGCGATCTCAAGCGCTTCTTCAACCGTATCGACTGCGGCTGTAAAGAGCATGTCTTTGGCAAGCTGACGGTCTAGGCTTGTCACTAGAATATAGTGAGCCTTCGAGATCGGACGCGTAATAGCATAGGCCTTATTAGCACCGATCTTAAAGTTCGCTTCAAGTTCAGCCTTAATGCGTTCCGGGGTCTTTAAGCGACGGAAGGTTTCTTCAAGCACAGCAGAACCAGAGCCTTCTTCGCAGTCAGCCAAAAGAATAACGACGCCACCCTTACGCACGGCGCAGGCGGCATTATCCATCGTCTTTTGCATCTGATAGACGTTGATATCTTTGGGGAAGCCGCCGCAAGATGCAATCACGAGATCCGCTTCCTTGGGGATCACGCAACCATAGACTTGGTCAACAAACTTGCACGCTTCTTTGTGGGCAGCAATATAGTCACCCGCAAACATACGAAGGAATTGATGCTTGGCGTTCAGAATGGCATTGAATAAGAAGAGAGAGCGACCCTTAGCAAAGAGCGCCACACCTTCCATTTGGTCTTCATAGCAGGGGTTGCCAGTCGTGCGACCAAGGCCTGCATTTTCGTCAAGCATGAAGCTATGGTTGACACGCACGGTTTCCATGGCAGCGCAACCCGGCAAAATGGCCTTACGACCACCGCCATAGCCCGAGAAATAGTGATGCACGATCGTGCCCGTGAGAATCACGTGGTCAACGTTACAGAGCTCTTTATGAATATGCACGGGCGTACCACGAGAGGTGGTACCAAAGTATTCAAAGTCTTCTGCGTTATTGCAAAGGCTATTGAACATCTTGAGGCGGCTCGCAACGTCGGCGCCCACGCCTTCAACCATTTCTTCGTGCGTCATGGCGCGATGCGTCCCTAAGGCAAAGACGATCTTCATGTCTTCGTCTTTGACCCCTAAGCGGTTGAGTTCATTTACCATCACGGGCATGAAGTCAAAGCTATTGGCGACGCGCGTCGGGTCATTACAAATAAAAGCGACCGTGTCGCCAGGCTTCACAATCTCTTCAATCGAGGGGCAGCCAATCGGATGACGAATGGCTTCTAAGACGCCCGCTTTAACATCTTCCATCGGTTCGAACGTTTCAGTACGGACTTCTTTGAGCACACGATCCGTATCGACAGAAAACGTTTTACGACCACGACCATAGGCGTAGTCAAAAGTCTGCATAGGCATTCAAGGGTCTCCTTTTTTAATTGGGCTGGCAAGGCCTGATGGTCTTCAGGCGTGATTGGTCTTCTTTGCCTTGATGTCATTATACGGAGAGAAGCACTTTTGACACGAAACATTCGATTTAAAAGCCGTCTGCGTCAATGGTTTGTACCTTGCTTACATGAGTTTTGCTTGAGTATGGGCGTTAAAACGATATTTTTTGAGTGAAAACCTTGTCTTTCAGGGCAAAAACTTGGCTTGTAACCAAATTGTCATAATTCCGTCATAAAAGCGTCACGACACCCCCTCACAATGACAACCGCTGACATATTTGGACACGTTTTGTCATGGACCAGTATTACATTATTCTTCTTGCCTTTTTGGGCGTCATCGCGATCATTGACCTCTTCGTAGGGGTGAGTAATGACGCGGTTAATTTTTTGAATTCGGCACTCGGTTGTCGAATCACGTCTTTCCGCACAACGCTCTGGGTCGCGAGTCTTGGGGTACTTGCGGGCGCAACCTTCTCGTCAGGGATGATGGAAATTGCGCGTTCTGGGGTGTTCCACCCACAGCTCTTTACGTTTAGCGAACTCATGATCATCTTCTTTGCGGTGATGGTCGCTGATGTGATTTTGCTCGATGCGTTTAATTCGTTGGGGCTTCCTACGTCGACCACGGTCTCGATCGTGTTCGAACTTTTGGGCAGTGCCTTTGCTGCCGCGCTTTTTAAGCTAATCGACGCAGGTCTTCCGATCACGGACGTTGCTGATTACATCAATAGCAGTAAGTCTCTGGGGATTATTTCGGGCATTTTGATTTCTGTGGTCGTCGCCTTCATTTCGGGCGCTGTGGTGCAGTATCTCGCTCGTCTGGTCTTCACGTTCCACTTTGAAAATGCCTATCGTCGTATTGGTGCTATTTTTGGTGCTTTGGCGATCACGGCCATTATTTACTTCCTCATTATGAAGGGCGCTAAGGGCGCGAGCTTCATGCGTCCGGAATGGTTGAGCTGGATGAAGGACAACACGGCTTCGATCGTCTTCTCGCTCTTTGCGGTGTTTACGGTTTTCTTCCAGATCCTCATCGTGGCCTTCCGTGTCAACATCTTCAAGATCGTCATTCTTGCCGGTACCTTCTCCTTGGCTTTTGCCTTTGCTGGTAATGACTTGGTGAACTTCGTGGGTGTGCCTTTGGCTGCTTGGGATAGCTTCCAGGCTTGGCAGGCCTCTGGCGTAGCTGATACTGAATTCATGATGGGTGGTCTTTTGAAGCCCGCAACGGCACCAACGGCTTTCTTGCTTTTGGCTGGGTTTGTGATGGTTTTGACCTTGTGGTTCTCTAAGAAAGCCCATCGTGTGATTCAGACCTCGATCAATTTGTCATCGAGCCAGTCAAGTGGCCAGGAGCAGTTTGATGCGACGACGGCAGGTCGCATGATTGTGCGTGCTTCGATGAGTGTGGGTAATGTGATCCATCAAATCGTGCCGCTTCCGATTCAGCGCGGTATCCAGAAGCGTTTTGAGCCGTTGCCAGTGGTGAAGGGTGAAGTTCCGCTCCCGTTTGACTACGTGCGTGCGTCCATTAACTTGATGGTCTCTGCCATTCTGATTGCATCTGCGACGAGTTTGAAGTTGCCGCTTTCGACTACTTATGTAACCTTCATGGTGGCCATGGGTTCGAGTTTTGCCGACGGCGCTTGGGACCGTGAGTCTGCTGTCTATCGTATCTCCGGCGTCTTGACGGTGATTAGCGGCTGGTTCTTGACGGCTGTCTCTGCGAGTACGCTCGCTGCTATCGTGGCCTTTGGTGTTTTCTTGGGTGGCGAAGTCGCAGCGATCATCTTGGGTTGCGGTGCGGTCTTTATGTTGGTGCGCTCTAACTTTAAGCCTCGTCAAGAAGATGAAGTTGAAGCCAAAGAAGCGCGTCATGCTTATAACGCAGCTGGTGTGAAGACCATCTTGGCGGATACCCACGAAAAGAGTCTGGCGAAGTCGCTTACGCTCTTGACGAAGATTCTTGAAGGCTTTACGGCAGATGCTCAGCGCGACTTGACGCGTGTCCGTAACGAAGCGGGTGATTTGCACGAAGAAGCCATCGAAGCCCGTCAGCTCTACTACCGTATGGTGGCAAGCGACAGCCAGCCGCCGAAGGTCGACTTTGATGCTCGCTACCTCTACCTGCGTGCAACGACCAATACGCGAGAAGTCGCGCGTGCGGTTCAAAACCTGGCCCGTTTGGCGCGTGAACATGTGGCCAACCGCCACCGTATTTCAACGGGTAGCCTTTCTCGTGATATTGCAGCTCTGGTGCTCGATATCAAGCGCTTGTCAAAGGTCGCCGACGGTAAAGCTGATGTGATGGCGCTTCGCCTTGAAGCTCATGGCATTATCGATCGAATTGAAACTTTGCAGCATCGTTTGATGGCGATGCAACCGCAAGAAAAGATGACCATTCGTTCGTGCGAATTCTACTTGTCGTATTTGCTCGTGGTTCGCGAATTGGTCAATCACTACGAAATTGCCTCGTTGCTCGAAGAACGAATCGAGCAATTGGCGAGTGAACCGCAATCGGCATAGCCGATGGCTTTGTGGGGATCGAGGTCTGCCTTAAGACCTCACTTGGGACTCTTTCGGGGGTCCCTTTTTTATTTTTGTTTGTCTTCTTAATGTGACTTTCTTGAGTTATCGGGTGTCGTCTTTAAAGGATTAATCATGTGGTGATACGAAATAGAGGGTTCTACCACAGGACATATTGGCTTTGGGTAAACCCTTGGTCCACTGGGAATAGCCCGTAATTTGATTTTCATTTTCTGTGGATTTGACTACACTCAGGATGTATTTAAATGTTGGTGCTTCAGGACCAAATCACGCGCCAACCTTAGAGGAGTAGAGAGATGAATCTCAAGATGAAATTTGCAGCTGCAGCCATTGGTGCCGCGCTTGGTTCCCTCGCTTTAAATGCATCCGCTTGCTCGACCGTGATTGTCGGTAAGGATGCTTCTGCGACGGGTAACATCATCATTGGTCATAACGAAGACAATGGTGGTCGTATTCTCGCGACGCAGTACTATGTGCCGGCTGCCACCCATAAGAAGGGTGAAATGATCAAGTTTGAAGAAGCCGCCGCTTCGATTCCGCAGGTTGAAAAGACCTTTGCCTTCTACTGGGCACAGACCTATGACCCGACGGGCGCTTCTTTCTCTGACGGCTTCGTGAATGAAAACGGTGTGACGATTGCCACGAATGCTTGCACGGGTATCTATGAAGACGACATCATGCCTACGAAGGACGGTGGTATCGGTTACGGTATCCGTCGCTTGATGGCTGAACGTGCAACGAGCGCTCGTCACGCAGTCGATATCGCGATTGACCTCTTGGGTACCTATGGCTACTTCTCTGAAGGCCGTACCTATACGATCGCTGACTCGAAGGAAGCTTGGCAGCTCGCCATTCACCAGGGCAACACCTGGGTCGCTCGCCGCGTCAAGGATAATGAAGTAATTTATATTCCGAACAACTTCATGATGGATAAGGTCGATGCCACTGACACCGAAAACGTGATCGTAGCTCCGGGCATGATCGAACGCGCCATCAAGAATGGTCGCTATAAGCCAGCCAAGGAAGGTGTCTACTCTGACTTCAACTACCGCGTTGCCGTCGCACCTGCACACCGTCGTTCTGCCGACTACAACTACTCTCGTAATAATCTCGCTTGGAACAAGATCATCGGCGAAAACATTACCGATGCTGAAAAGTTCCCGTATTCTGCGACACCCACGAAGAAGTTCGGTGTGGAAGATGTGAAGGATCTCCTCCGTACGCACGAAGCCGACATCGAAAAGCAGGATAAGCAGTGGCTCCATACGAATAGCCTCGGTATCTGCCGCGCCACGACGCATGAATCCGTTGTCTATGAAATGAACGCCAACCCGCTTCTGATCACAGGTTATCGTGCCATGGCTCGTCCGTGCGAAACGCCGTACGTGCCGTTCTTCCCGCTTGCTCGCCCGGCTGAAGGTACAAGCTTCATGGATCCGGCTACGGCCACGGCTGAACACTTCAAGGGTACGCCGGAACGCTTCAGCTATCGTTCCGATTGGCCTGTCTTTGACTTCGTGAAGGTGGCTAACGTTCATGAATTCCAGCGTCAGGACCAGAAGGACAACAAGGCATTCGTCGCTAAGATTGAAAAGGAACTGACGAAGGATATGCCGGCGGTTGCTGCTCACGCTCAGATGCTCTTGAAGGTCTCTGAAGCCAAGGCTGTCGAATACATGCACGCCTACAACGTCCGTACGTTCAATGAAGCCCACGCTGCCATGCTCGACCGCCTAGCTGAGGTCGCTCCGCACACCATGACAGTGATGGCTGACAGTATCGATCCGAAGAGCGAAAAGACGGTTGACGTCGTGCTCTTCTCGGGCGACAAGTTCGATGCTACGAAGGCTGATCCGAAGCAGACGTGGGGTGGTGTTGGCCGCGCCTCGATCGGCAACAAGATCACGATGGGTGATAAGCTTGCTCAGCCGGTGAAGGCCGAAGCCCGTGACGTCAATGGCGACGGCAAGAAGGACATGGTCTTTACGTTCACGCAAAAGGGCCTTGCTCAGAACATGCTCGCTGGCGCAACGTATGACATCTGGCTCCACACCTATGTGAACGGCGAACGCGTTGCTTTGATGGACTCCGCCTTCATCGAAACCGAAGGCTACAAGGGTCCTGCTAAGCGTACGCAAAACGCTGACCTGTAATTGGTTGAGTAATGGAGAGCTTGTCGAGTGCTCTCCAACTTGACACCAAAAGGGGTGATGCTTTTTGGCACCACCCCTTTCGTTATGCGAATTCGCTACGTTGATTTCGACTTAAAACTCAAAGCTATAAAGGATGTCAAACACTTGATTGACGCCCGAAATGGCTTCGACATAAAGACGCGGCATGAGTCGATAGCGAAGCGTAATCGTGGCGAGTGAATCAAAAATACCAACCCCATACTTGAGCTGAAGACCGGGCAGAATGTAGCCACTTACGACAACCTGAGAGCTGTCCCCCACGCCCTGGGTGTCAATCCCCAGGTCGCTAATCCCAACGGCATCCCCAATTGCACCGACAATAGAGCCCGTTTGCGAGACACCTAAGCCGATCAAAAGCGAGGTGATCATCGCATTATCGTCTGTCGAGGCTGAGAGGCCTTGACCACGTAAGAGGTAAGAGAGCGCTGCTTGCTGCGACAAGGCGGGTTCAGAGAAAACGTCGACCTTGGGTCGCTGAGCGTTACCTGTCACACGAATACCGGCCGTGACATTATCTTCAATCGCATCTGGATTACGAATAGCTTCGATATTGAGTTGCGGACGGTCTGGCGCACCCGAAAAGAGGACTTGCCCCTGCGTCACGGTTAAGTCTTGACCATAGGCATGAAAGCGTCCATCCACGACATTGACTTGACCATTGAGACCTAAGCCACGCTTGCTGTCTTGCGTGACTTTCAGGTTACCTGTCAAGCGGGCTTTGAGGCCAAAGGCATCCAACCAAACTTTGTCTCCAATATGGACGGTGAGATTACTGTCAATTGGAATGCTAGCTGTCTTTTTGACTTTAGGCTCCATGTGGCGATCAAGCATGACTTCGTCACTAGAGACACCCACGGCTGTTTCTGGCAGGTTAGAAACAGCGATCTTGGCGGTCGGCACGTTAATGTGACCGTCAAGCGTCATCAAGGTTGGTGTGGCAGAAAAGACCACATCAGGCGACATTACCACGCTCGCGTAAGGTGGCACGGTAATTAAGATGTCTTTGCCGTCAGCACGGACTTGCGCCGTGGGCGCTTCGGGGTTATGCCAATCGGCACGACCTGAGAGGTTCAACGTACCATTCGTGGTTTCAAGTTTGCCTTTGAGTGTGGAGCTCGTACCATGAAACGTGACGGCCAGGTCCGAGGGCTTCATGACGACCGGTACAGCCCCTTCTTTAAGGGTGGCGTTTGCTAATTGAACGTCGCCATAGAGTTCAGGCTTAGACAGTGAACCAGCCATACGTAGGTCACCCTTCATCGTGCCTGTCGCTTTTTCACCCGACGTAATGAGGGCATTGAGGACTGACAAGTCGATGGGGTCAATACTTAGTTGCCCAGAGAGACGGCGAGAATTCAAGGGATCAGTCACTCGGGCATGCCCCACAATACCACCGTTATCGCGAACGCCAATCTTGACATCTGCTTGAGCGGCATTGGCCTCTGTCTTTGCTGCAATCGTGAACGTATCGACATGAAGAGGAAGCGTCTTTTCGCCCACGGTTTGTGTGACGGCTATGCGATCGCCTTGGATGCGAGCGTCAACGGTTGGCAATTGTCCGGAGGATAAATGCCATTTTGCACGTGCATCCCCATTGAGTTTTCCGGTGATAAGGGTATTGTCTGGCAGATAGGGCTTCAATAATTGTAAATTGAGTCCATTAAGGGCTAAAGCAACTGAACCTTGATCCGCTGCTACCAGGGGAGCAGTGAGACAGACGTTGCCCTCTTTACCGTTCCAACAGTGTGGTGCGAGGGTCGCTGTGGATTGGTTGACGTCCACTTTAAGCGCGGCGTTTTTGGCTTGTGACCACTGACCAATTGGTGTTTTGACGTCACCGTCTTTGAGCATGCCAGTCCAAGTTAAGGTCTTCGTATTGAAGGCGCCATCTAACTCAAGCCCCGCGGAGAGAGGATCACCAGCGAGCGTTACCTTGAGTGTGTGTTTTTGGTCAGTGCCTTTAAGATGAGCAGTGAGGTCATGGACATCCATGCTAGGTAGTTTTGCGTTCGAAGCGTGGATAAACAAATCCCCTTCGATGCTACCCGTTGGTTGACCAGTAATATCACCTTTGACCATGAGAGCTGCAAGCCCAATGTCGTCATATTGGAGTTTGGTTGCGCTGAGGTCAGCGTTGATTTTGGGTTCACTGAGCGTACCGCCAAGCGTGATAAAGCCGTCGGCACGACCCGTGAGGCCAGGCAACGTTTTATTGAGGTTGGGCGCATGGATTTTGAGGTCGCCTTGGAGAACTTTTCCGTCAATAAGACCTTTGGCTTCCAAATGGTTATCCCCTAAAGTCACTTTGAGGTTAGGGACATAAATTTCGCGCGGACCTTGAGAGGTAGCCGCAGCGGTCATACTCAGGTCACTCTTTGCGACCTTCCCTTTGATGTCAATCGTGGGGACTTCGATGGACCATTTTTTAGGCGAAATATATCCACTCACTTTGGCGTCACCCGACAATGTCGCATCAAGAGACGGTACAAAATGATGTACGCCAAGGTCGGCGAGCTTAATGTCGCCCTTAAAGGTGAGGTGCTTTGACCAGTCAGCTTTTGCTACTACCGTACCTGTGCCGCCAGCGGTTTGGGCAATCAATGAATCAATATTGAGATCCGTGAGTGTGCCATGCGCTTTGAGGTTCAAAGTGGCGGGAGGCGTTTGAGGCGCATCGACTGTAACACCACTTTGAAGTGTCCAACGCGCAGCAGAGCCGGTAAGGCGTAGCTGGAGTTTCGATAGTTGTGTCGTATCAGCCTTCTTTTTGGCGTCTAACGGCAAATCGACTTTCGGACTCGATAGCGTAACGGAGAGCGGTAAACCTGGGACCGAAGGTTCTGCGACGATCAGGCTCGTCGACGGGATAGCACCTTGGGTTTTGGTTGCCAAAGTCACTTTCCCGAGGAGATTACCGCCTAAAAGGATGTCGGCCGTTTCTCCCATGATCGGGGCGATGCTAGAGCACGCTGTCGCGCGCACTTCGAGCGGCCACGTGCGCGTTAAAGCGATTTTGCCGTTGAGTTGAACGCTGCCTTCTGGCGCACGGACGTTGAGATGGTCAACGACGACGTCGCTACCATTCATGTCACCTTGGAGTATGACTTCATCTAGAACGATGGGCGTATCTGCGTCAAGTTTGAGATCTGTCCCTAAGACACGCTTCGCTGTGATGTGAAAAGGAATCGATACATCAGGTAAGGATGTGATCAAGGGTTGCCCTAAGAAGGCGCGCAAGCTTTCACGTAACGGCGACACGTCATAGCCGTCCGTCGTCGCTTCGGTTTTGGCGATCGGCTTTGGAGTCACTTTGTCTTGCGTTTCGACAGGTGTCTTCGGAAGCGACACGGTCAGCGACTGTATTGTCAACGGTTCGACAGAGAGGTGCTCATCGATCCAGACAGCTTCGCCCGCACCATAGCCCAATTTGATGCCAATATCATCCACATCAAACCCGAGATCCGCGACCTCAAAGCCATGTAGTTCGATGGGAAAAGGCATCATCAAAGGCGTGTTGTCTTCTGGCTCTGAGACTGCATTCGGGTCGCCTGGCGGCAATTCATCGGTGATGAGCGTCCCACGAAAGTGTCCTGCGGTCAGTTGGTCAACCACTAAACGTTTTTGCCACAAGGCATCACGATTGATTTTGAGATGGAGGTCGTCTGCCGAGAGTTTAAGTCCCGGCATTTCCCAGGCGACCTTCGTGAACGTGAGATCAAAGAGATGACCATCCACCTTTTCAAAGGTGAGACCCGGCACCATGGGGAGTGCGGTCTTTAATAAGGTCGCCTGACCGCGATCGGTACAAAGGAGCCAAGCGGTGGCGCCGCTAGCCAATAAAAGGCAGGCACCTGAAGCGAGCAAAAATTTGGTTGCGCGTCTCATAGTTCAGCTCCGAGCCCAATATAGAATTGAAATGTTTTATTTTGAGAGTCCCCTACGGGGCGTGCGAGGTCAAACTTGACGGGGCCTACGGGCGAATTCCAACGAACGCCCACGCCCGCGCCTTTTTTCCAGTCGAAATGAGTCAAACTATTGGTGGCATCGCCTGCATCGAAGAAGATGGCACCCCACCATTTGCCCGTAACGTTGTATTGGTATTCGACGCTACCCGTCATCATAAATGAAGCACCCGTTAAACGACCTTCAGCGTCTTTAGGCGAAATGGATTCATAGTCGTACCCGCGCACGCTACGGTCACCCCCAGCAAAGAAACGAAGGTCTGGTGGGACTTCAGTAAAGCGATTGGTCTTGATTTTGCCGGCATTGCCACGTAAGACAAAACGATGTCCTCGCCATGGTGTGCGAATAAGGGTCCAGTGGCCTTGCAAAATGGCAAAGTCCACGTCAGAGCCTAGATACTGTGTTGAAATGTCTAAGCTATAACGTTGCGAATCACCCCAGTAAGGCATCGTGCCGCCTCGGGCGCGGGTTCTAGAAATACTAATGCCTGGATAAAGCAACATCGTGTCGTTCGAAATACCAGCCTGTGTGAAGCTATCGAACATCCAGTGGAAACCTAGCGAACGTTGCCAACCCTTAGAGAGCTCCCAATTGCGTGAGACGGCGAGCGTCATGTTGTGGCTTTTGGTGTCGTTGAGGTCGGTTTGTTTGACCGCCCCTTGAAAGAGCCAATATTCTTCAAGCGGATTGGTAATGCGCGGTAATCGGTACGATAAATCTAACTCTTGTTCGCTCGACGAAATACTGGTCGAGGCCGAGAGACTGTGTCCGCGATGGTTGACCCAGGGCTTGGTCCAATTCACTTTACCGTGAGGACCTGTATCAGTGGCAAAGCCTAGACCGGTTTCGATAATGTTGGCTTTACGCGGCACGATTTCGGCGTGCATGGGTAATTCGGTACTATTCGCGTCACGTGCGGCCTTGAAGTCAGGCGCAACCACGGCAGATGTAAACCAACCGCTCTTGGCTAAGCGTTGATTAAATTCACCTAACGTATCGGCGTTATATTCGTCCCCTTCTTTAAAGGGTTTCATGTTATCTAAAAAGCGCGTGTCGATTTGAGAGCCTGAATAGGTGACTGGACCAAAAGTCCAACGTGGACCTGTATCGTAGTCGATATTCCAAACAGCTTCATGTAAGGGAAGCGATACGCCGAGTTCAGCACGATGAAAGGTCGCGTCAAAGTAGCCACGTTGCAAAGCAATGTTAGAGAGAGCCGACTTAAATTCATCGTAGTCGCTGTGGTTCAAAATGGTGCCGGGTTTTGGGATGCGGCGCTTTTGAAGAAACTGAAAGAATTTGTCGTTTGCCCCTTCGCCTGTGATTTTGACGTTTGTTTGGGCAATCTTGACAGGTGTGCCTGGTGTGACATGAATGGCCATATGACCATTCGTAGGTTCGTCGAGTCGAATGAAAGGCTGATAGTAGCCAAGCGCACGCAATGAAAGTCGAATCGCCTTATCAATTTTGAGGCGATCCGTAGGCGAATCAGTAAGCCCTGCCTTTTCTAAAGGCGAAAGCCATGCTTCAGCGTTCTCCTTCAAGTCGCCTTTGAGTCCGTTGATGGTGAGGGTAACGGGCTTAGCGAAGACGGAGCCACAACAAAGCAAAATAAGTATGGCAACGGTTGGCGAGCGCACAGCGAGTGTCCTTAGTCGATTTTTGTCAACCGATTAGTTTAGCCGACACACAAGCCTTCAAGGGTAAACGGTTGCAATTGGTAAAGCTATCGCTGTTTCGTTAACAAGCGGTCGATCACTTCAGTGGGTGTAAGGCGCTTCACCGTGGGCGTTTGAGTTTGAGTGAGGATCGTCAGACGCAGTTTATCTAAGACGTGATGTGTGACAGTTAGCACGGTTTGATCAATAGTATGACGAACGATGGGCGTATTGTCGTTGCCGACGGTCAACTGATAGTGTTTTTGACCGCGATTTAATTTAATCTCGGACTCTTTCATGCCCCAAACCAAAAAGAAGGGATTGGTATTCCCTTCAGTGTCACACCTATGAATAACCCACTGAGCAGCGTCGCCAAAAATCATGCGGCTCATACCGCTCACGCTTCGAATGGGGCGAACGGTTTCGATGTCTAATCCCATCACTGGGTCAAGGGCGCTGGCTAGCCCTACGGCAATTGTGTCCTGGGTGTGCGCAATACATAAGGCACGGCGATCACCGTTAGCCAACAACAAGTAGGGTGGATAAGGGCGTTCTTCGACGAGCGTTGCGCCTAATGCATTGGCATAGGTCTCTGCAATGAGACGGCCCCAAAGGGTTTGACGACGACGCGCGGGGTGCGCGAATTGACCGATACGTGCTTGCGTGCATTGAGGAAGCGTCAGGAGAGCGCGTGCTTCGAGTGCCTCATTGGGCTCAGGCATCGTGAGTAAGGTGACGAGAGGCAAGCTGTCATCAAAAAAAGAAGCAGACATGATATCGGTTTGAGCAATCAAAAAGAATCAGGCACGTAGTTTACGCGACTCATGACGCGTCGTCAGTGCAAATAGTCTGAAAGTGAGAAGCAAACAAGCCACAGAGTGCCCAAAGGACGATGATGAAGGCAACAAACCAAAGGGCTGGTGTCCAACCGTCAACTAATAGAGCCGCAAATATGATGGGACCTAAGCCCGCACCCAAATAGCCAATCCCTTGGGTCATGGCCGATAGACCTAAAAGTGCAGCATTTGATCGAGTTTTTTGCGCCATCAAAATAAAAGCAGTTGAGAGCATGGAGCCTTGTGGGGCCCCAGCGAGGACGCTCCCCAAATAGATCCATGCGTCACCGAGCGTCCAACAATAGAGCCCCAATAAGTATGAAAGGGACATCAAACCTTCAGCGAGCCACTCATGACGGCAAAAACGCATAAAGCGTTCCGTAAAAATGGAAGCGGGTAGCCCAGCAAAGAGGTAAAGCGCTAAAGCCATACCTGCCATGGTGGCACTCACCTGTTGCGCTTCTAGGTAGGGTGGTAACCAGGCGGCAACGGTATAGATGAGGAGGGATTGAAGTCCCATGACACCCGTCATTGCCCAAGCACCTGGTTGACGGTATAGGCCTGAGGCGCGTAGTAACGGTTGAGAGGATGATCGAGCTGCGTGCGTAAGCCCTACCCAAGCGACGAGCACCAAGATACCAAACCCAGCCCAAAGCAAAAAGGGAGCTTGGGTTAATTGTGTCGACGAGGCGAGTGGATAAGCCGAGAGCGCACCGATGGCACCCGACAAACCGACAAAGCCCGTATAAATGCCAAATAAACGATGCGCGCCCGACGTAAACCACGTTTTAATGACGACGGGCATGAGGACGTTCAGCGCAGCAATGCCAGTTCCGACCATAAAAGTGCCAGCTAACAAAGGTCCATAGTCAGGGATTGAACGCAAAAAGCCTCCAATAGCCAACGAGATCAGAAATAAGAAGACAGCAGACACCAAACCAAACCGACGCACCACAGAAGGAGCGACAAAAGAGAAAAGCCCAAAGGCCAAAATCGGAAGCGACGCGACTAAGCCATATTGATTGGGTGTCAATGCCAACTCGGTCGTCAAAAGGTTTGCCAAGGGGCCAACAGAGGTAATCGGACCACGCATCTCCAAAGTGACGGCCAGGATGAGGCAGAGGGTGAGTAGGGTCTGGGGCATGGTTGTCGTCAGGGTGGGTGGAATAAAAGTGGGTAGTAAGGGGTTGTTTTATGGTTTGGATACCATAAAAAGGGTATAAAAAGTAAAAATCTTGACAAATGAAAAAGAATCGTGTTTAATTCTACTCCTTCGCTGAGACAACACGTCGACTGCGAATTTATTTTTGACAATGAGTATTAGATCTGATATGATCAATATTCTGTGCTTTGCGAAGCACTGTTCTTTAAAAATCAGAATTCAACGAACCGATAAGTGTGAACATCGGCAGTTTCG
>ERZ826016.378-NODE-378-length-56033-cov-13.252867_pt1 | contig 56033 bp, 53 predicted proteins | sample MGYA00519872_ERZ826016 | MGnify/ENA primary metagenome ERZ826016 (study PRJEB31778, sample SAMEA3449218) | human gut metagenome | biome: human gut; feature: human-associated habitat; material: faeces | place: United Kingdom | collected 2010/2012 ... | reverse complement strand
GGAGTGGGAGCAGCGCCTGCCCGAGGTCGTGGAGATCCTGAAGGAAGGCAGCGCCGTGGCCGAAAAGACCGCTGCCGCCACCCTGGCCAATGTCCGCAAAGCCATGCGCATTGACTACTTCGCGGATAATAACCTGCTGAAATAATCGTTTGTAAAACGTAAGCCGCTTGTTTCCGGTGCCAATGCCGGAAAAGAGCGGCTTTTTTGGTAAGCGCAATTGCTGGCTGACAGATTTCCAGCTGTAAATGGTGATTGTTGCCCTCCGTGCCTGAGTAGAGCGGACAAAGATTAACAAATCATCTATTGCATCTCCTGCGGAAGTTGGTATACTCAAGGAAGAACCATAAAAAGGAGGGCTGTGATATGAAACAAAAGGGAATCTGGCTTCGGAACGGATGGAGGCTGCACCATCTGAATGCGGCGGAACTGGCGCTGGCGCTGCTGGTGCGGGAAAAGCCACTGACAGCGCAGCAGCTCTCTGCGGCGTTGACAGAAAAGGGAACCCGGCTGGATCGTAAACAGTTGGGAAAAATTCTGGCAAAGCTGGAACGTGCAGGCGCAGTTGAAACGGCGGCAGGAAAATGCATCTGCCAGAACTTCCTATGCCGGAACCGGTCTGGGACTGCCGATCGCCAAGGAGTTGACGGAAAAGATGGGTGGCAGCATCCACTTTACCAGCCAGCAGGGGCAGGGAACGACCTTTACCATAGAATTGCGTTTCAAACTTGCCGACCATGTGGAGGATAAGGAGGACAGCGAGGACCAGGACATCCGTCTGGATGGCATCCATGTTCTTTTGGTAGAAGATAATGATCTCAACATGGAGATTGCGCAGTTTATCCTTGAAAATGCGGGCGCGGCTGTGACCAAGGCATGGAACGGACAGGAGGCGGTAGACTGTTTCCTGCAATCTGAGGGCGGCACCTATGACATCATCCTGATGGATATTATGATGCCGGTCATGGACGGACTGGATGCGGCGCGCTGTATCCGTTCCCTGGATCGGTCGGATGCAAAGAGTGTGCCGATCTTTGCCATAACAGCCAATGCCTTTAGTGATGACAAGGAGCGCAGTTACAAGGCTGGCATGAACGAACACATATCCAAGCCTATCATTAAAAAAGATTTACTACGGATTATGAAAAAATACATACCAAAGTAGGACAGAAGTCTATTATATTGGTATATAGGTAGTTTCGCGGAAAGGCGGATAAATAATTATGACAAAACGATCTCAGCCCAGATCGTATCTTTAGCGGATGTCTATGTGGCACTGACTGGGATATCCGCAGAGAAGCCGTGAGCATGCACAGAGAATCCGAAAAGAAATAAATAAAAGAAAAAAGAACGCCAAAGCCGACGCAGAGCCAGTTTTGGCGTTTCCTTAATTCAAGATTTATTTTTTAATGATGGGCTTATTCGATCAGACCGCTGTTTTTCAGCAGGATCTCCACATCGGTTCCCTTGACCTTCTTGAGCAGGACTTTCAGGGCTTCTTTTTCTGCAAAGGAAAGTTTTACATCTGTGATCGGTTTCTTGTCGATTGCATAGTAGCATGCACGCAGGAGTTCGCGCACGTCATATTTACTTCCCCATACTTCAGGAACACCGCGGTCAATATCAAGTAGTGTGTAAACAGATTCCATACCGGTACGCATAGAGTATTCAATGGTAAAGATGGTATCTCTCGGTGTCTCGGCAAACTGACCTAAGAAAGCAAAGTTGACAGAGCCTTCCGGTACGACCTTTGGACGATCCTCATTCTTTCTTGGTTGGAAGAAAGCATTGATAAACGGCATAAAGCATGTGGTTGTGTTGCAGGCATTTTCTGCTAGATCCGGGATCTCTTTTGGATCCACGCCGATATGATAGAGCCATTCTTCGCAGACCTCCTTACCGGTACAGTCACGCATGGCTTTCTTTACAAAGTTTCCTTCCTTGTTGGTATTGAGGGCATAGAGCCAGACAAGGACCATATTCTTATCCTGAGCCTTGAACTGTGGCTGACGGTTGATGGTCCAGGACAGATACCAGTTTTCGGTACTATCCTTTACTGTGACGATACCACCGGTCGTTACCTTGCCGTCTCTCGGATCACGCTTGCAGATATCCTTGATCTTGCTGATGATCTTTTCATCGGAAGTGGCAACGGTCGCGCTCATCCAGTTGGTTGCTTCGTAGTCATCACAGAAGTTATCCGGGTTACCGAATTCACCGTGCTTTGCCTGTCTTGCAATATTTTTCCACAGATCCCATGACTCGCCGGCACCATTTTTTACCTTAGAAAGATCCGGTACATGGGTCTGGTCGCCGTAGCAGGAAGTATCGGTGCAGCAGCCGTTTGTGATGAATACAAGATCATCCTCTACCAGATCCAATGTCTGCTCCTCGCCGTCCTTGATATATACGATCTGGCGTGCGACCTTCTTGTCGCCGACCGTTTCAATGACAACATTCTTTACATCCATGCCGTACTCGATCTGTACTCCATGTGCCGTCAGATAGTTGACAAGCGGCATGATGAGGCTTTCGTACTGATTGTACTTGGTAAAACGAAGGGCACTAAAGTCCGGGAGCCCATCAATATGGTGCACATAACGGCAAAGGTAACGCTTCATCTCCAGGGCACTTGACCAGCGCTGGAAAGCAAACATAGTCTGCCAATAGAGCCAGAAGTTGGTATCCCAGAATGAATCCGGCAGCACTTCGGAGATCTTCTTGCCTTCCAATTCTTTTTCCGGTGTGATAAAGAGTTTGGAAAGTGCCTGTGCGCTTGCCTTATCCAGCCCGAATTTCTTGTCTGTGTGAGCGTCCTGACCGCGATTTACGGTAGCACGGCAGAGAGAATAGTTCGGGTCATGCTTGTTGAGCCAGTAATATTCGTCCAGAACAGAGATTTCCGGGTTTTCCATGGAAGGCACGTCACGGAACATATCCCACATGACTTCAAAGTGGTTATCCATTTCACGTCCGCCTCTCATAAAGAAGCCCTTGGTAATATCTTTTCTTCCATCGCATGAACCGCCGGCGAGGGTCAGTTTTTCCAAAAGGTGGATATGCTCGCCCTTCATTTGACCATCACGCACCAGATAAAAGGCTGCGGTCAGACCGGCAAGTCCGGTTCCGATGATGTATGCGGATTTTTTGTCGACACCCTCCGGTTTCTCCGGATGTGCGAATGATTCATAAGTTCCTGCTGAGTAATACATAATGTTTACCTCCTTCATTTCTTTGTACCTGTAGTATAGGTTTGTCAAAGAAAAAGGAAAATAAACAAAAAAGACCCCATGATAATTTTTTTATCATGGGGGTATGATTGTAAATAATTTTATCAAATCCGGTCTTTTGATAAAATCAGTGGTCACATAGACGATGTAGGGCTGCCGACAGGTTTCCCTGGATGACAATGGCAAGACGCTCGACCAGTTTTTCCGGGTCTTCTTTCATGTCATCGGCGACCCAGTCCAACATGAGCCCGACCAGGACATAGGAGTAGATCTGTGCGATAAAATCCTTGTCTGTCTGCTTGACAAAGAGTCCCTCGGACTGCTCCTCGATCACATCGACTAAGAGTTTATCGGTCAGGGGCATGAGGTATTTTTCTACACGTTCCCGGCTGACGCAGTGGTAGACATTCATGATGAATGGCTTATTTTCCTGCACAGCGTAAAAGATCTGTAACAGCCCCTGCTCCCAGGTATCATAGGTTTTTTTGTTGTTCAAGGCTTTCTCGGCATCTTCCAGACAGGACCATTCCACCAGATCATAGATATCCTTGAAATGATAGTAAAAGGTCATGCGGTTGATACCGCAATCTGCCGTAATATCGTTGATCGTTATTTTATCCAGCGGCTTTTGTAAAAGAAGATTTTTCAGTGATGTCTCTAGGGCACGCTTGGTTACTTGTGACATGAGGTCTCCTTTCTGCACTTACATTTTCGGAACGATATAACCATAGAGATAATGATCGCGCCAGCGATTTTGCAAAAATACCTTATCTACCAGCAGACCTTCCTTGTGGAAGCCCAGTTTTTTCAAAAGGCAGATAGAGGGGGTGTTGTCCGGCAGTACAAGTGCCTCGTAGCGGCGGATGCCGATGTCTCCCGAAACAATACGGATGCCTGCCTTGATCGCTTCGTAGCAGTAGCCTTTTCGCCAGAAATGCTGATCCATCTTGTAGCCTAACTGAGCAGAAGAATAGATATTCGGCGAAATGTTGTGGAAACTGACCGTGCCGATGATACGGTCGGGATTATCTTTTTCAAAGATCCAGAAACGCAGCATATGTAACTTCAGGATCTCCTGATACTCGTAGGTCAAAAGGTTTTTCTGATGCTCCAGACTGTAAAAGTCATTTCCGATCAGGGGTTCAAACTGCTCAAAGATCGCAGCGTTGTCTTTGTAAAATTGTAGTACCTTTTCGGCATCATCTGCGGAAAGGATACGCAGAATCAGGCGGTCGGTCGTCTGTTCAAAATTCACTCACTTAACCTCGGATTTCTACCTTATTCAGAAAGGCGGATAATATTTGGACAAATTCCTGCATGGTCTTATCGTCCGGTGCGTGAAATCCCGGGTGCAGGACATCCGGCGATTCCTTGTATGGCTGGAGATAGTAGGCTTTGGCACCGGATAACCACATACCGATAGCGGTCATATCTTTTGCCTCATGGAGTTCCTGGCAAACAGTCGTGCGGAACTCGTAATCGACTTTTTTGGAAGCTTTTAAGATCTCCACCGATTCGGCGATCGCATCCAGATCAAACTCATCCGCGTGGACGATATCTGCATATTTTGTCCGGCATTGCTTGATATCCATGGCAACATAGTCCACAAAGCGGTCTTTGACCAGAGAGCGGAGCATGTCAGGGTTGGTCCCGTTGGTGTCCAGTTTTACCTTGTAGCCCAGGAGTTTGATCTGGCGGATAAAGTCCGGAAGATCCCGGTTCAAGGTCGGTTCTCCACCACTGATGACAACGCCGTCCAGGACATTTCTTCTTTTGTGCAGATGATCAAAAATATCATCTTTTGTGTATGGTTTGATGTCGTTCAGCCCGACGATCAGATCACCATTGTGGCAGTAAGGACAGCGGAAGTTACAGCCTCCGGTAAAGAGGGTTGTAGCAACACGCCCCGGATAATCAACCAAGGTTGTTTTCTGCATTCCATATATTTTTACAGTCATAGTGTTACTCCATTTCTTATCGTGTTATAATGAAACCAATCAAAAAACATTATAACAGTTTGGTGGAGGTTTTACCATATGGCACTGAAAGAGAAAATCGAAAAGAACAGACAGGAAAAACATGACGAGAAGTACATGAAGATGGCACTCAAGGAGGCAAAAAAGGCATACGATCTCAACGAAGTACCGATCGGCTGCGTGATCGTGCGCGATGATAAAGTCATCGGCAAGGGCTACAACAAGCGCAACACGGACAAGAATGTACTTTCCCATGCGGAATTGATCGCAATGAAGCAGGCATGTAAAAAGACAGGTGACTGGCGACTGGAGGACTGTACCATGTATGTGACCCTTGAGCCATGCCAGATGTGTGCAGGTGCTATGGTGCAGGCGAGATTGAAAAAAGCGGTTATCGGCAGCATGAATGCCAAGGCGGGCTGCGCCGGATCCGTCCTTAACATTTTACAGATGGATGCTTTCAATCATCAGGTCGAGGTTGAGCGCGGTGTCCTCGAAGATGAGTGTTCAGCCCTCTTAAGCGGATTTTTCGCAGATCTGCGTGAGCAGAAGAAGCAGTTTTAGGGAGGAAAATCCGCAAGATCATATGAAGGTTGATAGAATGATGGGTTTTGATTGACAAATGTGTCATAATCCCATACAATGCAAATGGCGGCCTCCACAAGTGGCGTTGATACTTGGGTCTTGCGCGACGGATGCCTACGAATCGTGTCAGGTCAGGAATGGAGCAGCACTAAGAAGGAGTTTCCGGGTGCCGCAAGGGTGCCTGGGTTGAGCAGGCTGTGGAGGTAACGCTATGAAAGACAATTTCAGGGAGATCAAGGTATCTCCCTTTTTTACATTATGAATTAAAGTCATCTGCGCGCAAAGGGCAGCCTGAGCGTAAAGATACGGGATTTTATAGGTGTTTGATAGGGAAAGTCTCTGTATCTTTGGATGCAGGGACTTTTTCATATTATAGGTAAAAGCACACTCTTCATAAAAGAAAGGAGCATACTGATGGATACCAGAGTAGCAATTCTTGCGATCGTGGTGGAGGAGCGTGACAAGGCAGAAGAACTCAACCACGTCCTGCATGCATATGGCAAATATATCATCGGGCGCATGGGGATCCCTTATGAAAAACGCGGGATTTCACTGATCAGCGTCGCCGTAGATGCACCCCAGGATGTGATCAGTGCCATGTCAGGAAAGATCGGCAATATTGAGGGGGTAACGGCAAAAGCCGTCTATTCCAAATTGCAGTAAGTGACGCTTGGATAATAGCGAAAGAAAAGAGAAAAAGGAGAGAAATGCCTATGGCACTGGCAATGCAGGATGTCAAAGCATTGATTGATAAATTAGATAAAGAAAATGCACTAAGTCTGGATGAATGGGAAGAACTTATCCGCGGACGATGCGATCAAGTGGTAGAATATGCAGCGGAAATTGCCCGTCAGAGGTCCAAAGAGATCTTTGGCAACAGGATCTATACGCGAGGATTGATCGAGATTTCCAATTACTGCAAGAATAATTGCTATTATTGTGGCATCCGCAGGGATAACCGGCAGGTTGAACGTTACCGCCTGAGCCGGGAGGATATCTTATCCTGCGCAGATATTGGGGAAGAACTGGGTTTTCGCACCTTTGTCCTGCAGGGGGGAGAAGATGCTTACTATACAGATCAGGTCATGTGTGATCTGATCCGGGAGATCAAGGAGCGTCACCCGAATTGCGCCATTACCCTGTCTCTTGGCGAAAGAAGTGAAGAAAGTTACCGCTTAATGAGAGAAGCAGGGGCAGATAGATACCTTTTAAGGCATGAAACAGCGGATAAAGACCATTACAAGAGCCTGCACCCGCAGGAAATGGACTTTGACCACCGTATCCAATGCCTTTATACCTTAAAAGACTTAGGTTATCAGGTGGGTTGCGGTTTTATGGTCGGTTCCCGGGGACAGACGCCACATACGCTGGCGAAGGATATGGTCTTTATCCAGAACTTACAGCCGGCAATGGTGGGGATCGGACCTTTTGTGCCTCACCACGAGACACCCCTGAAAGACCAGGCACAGGGGACTGTGGAGGAGACCCTGTATCTGATTTCACTGCTTCGGCTTTTACAGCCAAAGTTGCTGCTTCCGGCAACGACAGCGCTGGGGACGATCGATCCGCGCGGGCGTGAAAAGGGGATCTTGGCGGGAGCCAATGTCGTCATGCCAAATCTGTCGCCGACCAGCGTGCGCAAACAGTATGAGTTGTATGATAATAAGATCTGCACCGGAGATGAGGCGGCAGAGTGTCGTCATTGTCTGGGAAACCGTATGCAGTCTATAGGTTATGAACTGGTCGTAGACCGTGGCGATGCACCTGTTTAATAGGTGTTGAAATTATAAGAAAATTTAATTTTACAAACAACCGTCGATTTTACAAGGGATAAATGAGACGGACTATAACATAAGACACATAGAAAAAGGGAGGAAAAAAGAATGTATGATGTAATGTCATCAAAGGCAGAGGAGTTCATCAGCGATAAGGAGATCCGCGAGTGTCTCGATTACGCTGAGAAGAACAAGAACAATCGGGAACTGATCGACCAGATCCTGAACAAGGCAAGAAAGATGAAAGGGATCAGCCACAAGGAAGCCATCGTGCTTTTAGACTGCGAACTGGAAGACAAGAATGAGGAGATCTATCAGTTGGCAAAAGAGATCAAGCAGGAGTTCTACGGCAACCGTATCGTTATGTTTGCTCCGCTTTACCTGTCCAATTATTGTATCAACGGCTGTGAGTATTGCCCATATCACGCAAAGAACAAGCATATTCACAGAAAAAAACTGACGCAGGAGGAGATCCGCGCTGAGGTTATTGCTCTACAGGATATGGGACATAAGCGTCTGGCACTCGAAGCAGGCGAAGATCCAAAGAACAATCCGATCGAGTATATTTTGGAAAGTATCAAGACAATCTACAGTATTCACCATAAAAATGGAGATATTCGCCGCGTCAACGTCAATATCGCGGCAACAACTGTCGAAGAATACCGTATGTTAAAGGAAGCTGGTATTGGTACTTATATCCTTTTCCAGGAGACCTACAATAAGGAATCTTACGAAAAACTGCATCCGACCGGACCAAAGAGTAATTATGCTTACCACACCGAGGCAATGGATCGTGCAATGGATGGCGGTATTGATGATGTAGGGCTTGGTGTTCTCTTTGGACTCAACAATTACCGTTACGACTTTACCGGAATCATTATGCACGCAGAGCACTTAGAGGCAGCCAAGGGCTGTGGACCGCATACCATCAGCGTACCGCGTGTGCGTCGTGCAGATGATATTGACCCGGATGTTTTTGACAATGGTATTTCGGACGAGACCTTTGCAAAGATCGTTGCCTGCATCCGTATCGCTGTGCCATACACCGGCATGATCGTATCTACCAGAGAGACCAAGGAGAGCAGAGAGCGCGTACTGGAACTTGGTATTTCCCAGATCAGTGGCGGCTCCAGAACCAGTGTCGGTGGCTATGTTGAGCCGGAAGCAGAGGAGGACAACTCAGCACAGTTTGATGTCAGTGACAATCGTACCTTGGATGAAGTTGTCAAGTGGCTGATGGATATGGGATATGTGCCAAGTTTCTGTACGGCATGTTATCGTGAAGGCAGAACCGGTGACCGTTTCATGTCTCTTTTAAAGAGCAAGCAGATCGTCAACTGCTGTCATCCAAATGCACTTATGACCCTGAAAGAATATCTGGAAGATTACGCAAGCCCGGAGACTAAGGAAGTGGGAGAGGCTCTGATCAAAAAAGAACTGGAAGTCATCAGCAATCCAAAGGTAAAGGAAAAGGCGACCGAATATATCGAAAAGATCCACGAGGGCAACCGCGACTTCCGTTTTTAAATGTGACGAAAGTCTGATATGACAGCAGAAAACGTTTGGGAAGAGAAGGGAAAATCTATGAGTATGAATGAGACACCAAGCGGAGAGCGCCTGCACATTGGCATTTTTGGCAGGCGCAATGCGGGAAAATCCAGCCTGATCAACGCGATCACGGGACAGGATCTCGCTATCGTATCGGAAGTCAAGGGTACGACGACAGATCCGGTCAAAAAAGCAATGGAACTCTTGCCTCTCGGACCGGTCGTTCTGATCGATACGCCGGGACTGGATGACGAAGGCGGACTGGGGCAAAAGCGCATGGAAAAAGGTCTGCAGATGCTCCGCCAGACCGATGTTCTTCTGCTTGTGATCGCAGCAGATACTATGGTAGGAGATCTGGAACAAGATCTTTTGGCAGAGGCAAAAAAACGTGGTCTGCCTTATCTGATTGTTTTAAATAAGACAGACCTTCTGGCAGATCCGGCGCAGATCGATGAAAGGGCAGGAGAGATCGCACAGGCACTGGCGGTCGATCCTGCTAAAGTCTGTCCGGTCAGTACAGATCCGGCACAGGGGATCGGGGAATTAAGGGAGCGATTGGCAAAATTACAGCCCAAAGAGGCAGAAAGACCTTTGATCCGTGATCTCTTAGAGGAAGGAGATCTGGTTGTTTTAGTCGTGCCGATTGATTCCGCTGCGCCAAAAGGGCGCTTGATCCTGCCGCAGCAGCAGGTCATCCGCGACAGTCTGGAGGCAGGTGCCATTCCGGTGGTGGTCAGGGATACCGAGTTGTCGCAGGCGCTGGCAGCCCTTGGCAAAAAGCCCCGCCTTGTTGTGACCGACAGTCAGGCATTTGGGACAGTGGCAAAGATTGTGCCGAAAGACATTCCTTTGACCTCATTTTCTATACTGATGGCGCGTTACAAAGGAGATCTGACAGTGCAGATCGCCGGTGCGCAGGCGATTGAGGATCTGAAAGATGGCGATACCGTTCTGATTTCCGAGGGCTGTACCCACCACAGACAGTGCGATGATATCGGTACGGTCAAGATGCCGCGCTGGATCAGGGAATACACTGGTAAAGACCTGCATTTTGCCTTTACCAGTGGAACAGAATTTCCCAAGGATCTTTCGCCTTATGCACTGGTCGTGCATTGTGGCGGCTGTACCCTGCCTTTACAGGAAATGCGCTATCGTATCTCCTATGGGGACAGCCAGAAGGTTGCGATCACCAACTACGGAGTCATGATCGCCTACATTCACGGTATCCTGCCGCGCGTGACGGAGACTTTTGCCGATAAAAAGAGATAAATAGGACTTGACAGACGGCTTGTTTTTTTGCTACGATCTGCTTAGATAAAAGGGAGTAGCTGACACAGCAGACCTGTGTCTATATATCGTCAGTACGATTGCGAGCAATCCGGTATGTAGTTAAGTAGCGAGACTTTTGTTGTATTATTTTTTTGATGCAACAAAGGGACTCGCTTTTTTTATCCCCAAGTTGCAGGAAGGGAGAAAGATATGAACTTTGTACTACAGATTGTCTTTTTAGCGCTGGGATTTTTCCTTTTGGTCAAGGGGGCGGACTGGTTCGTGGACGGAGCCTCCGGGCTGGCAAGAAAATTGGGCATACCGCAACTGGTCATTGGTCTTACGATCGTTGCCATGGGAACTAGCCTGCCGGAAGCGGCTGTCAGCATTTCGGCGGCACTACGGGGAAATGCGGAGATCACGATTGGCAATATCGTGGGAAGCAATATTTTAAACATCCTCATCATCCTCGGCGTGACGGCGCTGATTGCAACGCTTAAGGTGGCGGATTCCACTGTCCGCTATGAGATCCCCTTTATGATCGTCGTTACCTTTGTTCTCTTGTGGCTGGGCTATACCGGAGGTCAGGTAACGTGGCTGGAAGGCGTTATCCTCTGGGTCTTATTCCTCCTCTATCTGCGCTATCTCTACATGATGGCAAAAAAGGGAAAGGAAGAAGAAAGGGAAGCGGAGCAGCTTTCCACGGCAAAGATCATAGGTCTGATCTTGGCGGGTGTCGTCATGATTGTGGCAGGAAGTAATTTCGCGGTCGAGGGAGCGAGTAATCTTGCAAAGGCGCTTGGCATCAGTCAGCGTTTTATCGGGCTGACCATTGTGGCGTTGGGCACCAGCCTGCCGGAACTGGTGACGAGTGTGTCCGCGGCACGAAAACATAATGCGGATATCGCCATTGGAAATATCGTGGGGAGCAACATTTTTAACATCCTCTTTATCGTAGGTACCACAGCCCTGATCACGCCGGTTACCTTTGCTTCCGGCTTTGTTGTGGATACCCTGATCGCCGCGGCGGTCGGCATTTTGTTATTTGTATGTGTGGCACGGACAAAAGAATTGCGAAAGAAAGCCGGCATCGTCATGCTGCTTGCTTACATTTTGTATTTTTTATATCTTCTTTAGAAATGATGTCCTTTTATTAACAAAATTTAAGATTTCCCTGACCGTCAAGCGTTGTCAGACTCTGGCTTGTATGCTATATTTTAAAGAGTATTTTCATATTTATATGTAAAATGCCAAAAGACGAACGGATGAGGTGTGAAATATGAGTGCAGCAGATCGCACTGAGAAAGTGCTACGGGATATTCATGTACTTTTTTCCAAGGCAGAGCCATACAACGGCAGTAAACGCGACGTGATCGTGAACAAGAACGAGATGATGGATCTGCTCAAGGAATTAAATGCCTGCATGTATGACATGATCGACGAACATGAATTGTCCCAGACCAAAAAGGATAAGGCAAACCGTGAGATGCAAAAGCAGGGAGACGACATTATTTTTGCGGCTTCCCGCAAGGCGGAGGATATCTATGCGGCATCGATCATGTATACGGACAATGCCTTAAACGACATTCAGCAGATCATTGAGGATGCGGGAGATGCGATCGCCAAGATCTACGAAGACGCCAAGGATAAGATGGCAAGCGAAAAGCAGACCATCAAGTCCAACCAATCAGAACTCAAGTCGCAGTTGGGAGATCTGATCGACACGCAAAAGTATTTACATCTGATCGAGGAGGAAAATCGCCGTTTGCGCTTGGAGCGGGAAAAGGGAGAAAAAGGCGATTTCGCGCCAAAGGATGCTCCGTCCTATGCCAATGTGCAGCCGGAGATCCGCATCAACAAGGATTATTTCATACAAAATGGTATCCCATTGGAGGATGAGGAAGAGACTACAGGGGTTCCGACCCAGGGCGAGTTGACCGAGAAAGAGGCAGCCGCACTCTCCGAGGATCTGGACAAAGAATATTTTGCATGGAAGGGATCCGATCAGGAAGAAGAGAAAAAGCCGGAGGAGGGAAAAGGTATTTTCTCTCTCTTCGGCAGAAAATAAAAATTGAGGAGGAAACACATGAAGTTATATGAACAGGGAGTATATCTGCTCCGTGGAACAGAGTTGGTCGCTAATGGCCCACAGGCACAGGATGAGATCAGACAAAAGACGGGACAAGAAGTCACAAAGGAAGAAGCAGCCAAGCAGACGATGGCATATGGTATCTTAGAGAGCCATAATACATCCGGCAATATGCAGAATTTGCAGATCAAGTTTGACAAACTGACTTCCCATGACATCACTTACGTTGGTATCATCCAGACAGCAAGAGCATCCGGGCTTGAGAAATTCCCGATCCCTTATGTGCTGACCAACTGCCACAACAGCCTTTGCGCCGTAGGCGGCACCATCAACGAGGATGACCACATGTTTGGACTGACATGTGCCAAAAAGTACGGCGGCATTTATGTACCTCCTCATCAGGCGGTTATCCATCAGTTTGCAAGAGAAATGCTTGCAGGCGGCGGTAAGATGATCTTGGGATCCGATTCCCACACGAGATACGGTGCTCTTGGAACCATGGCTATGGGCGAGGGTGGACCGGAATTGGTAAAACAACTTCTGAACAAGACTTATGATATTGCCATGCCGGGCGTTGTCGGTGTCTATCTGACCGGTAGTCCTATGAAGGGCGTGGGACCACAGGATATCGCGCTTGCCATTATTGGTGAGGTTTTTGACAAGGGTTATGTCAAGAATAAGGTCATGGAGTTTGTCGGACCGGGTGTTGCCAACCTCAGCGTAGATTATCGTATCGGCGTGGATGTTATGACAACAGAGACGACCTGTCTTTCTTCTATCTGGAGAACAGACGACAAGGTGCGTGAGTTCTATGAGATCCACGGCAGAACCGAGGACTTTGCAGAGTTAAATCCGGGTCAGGTTGCATACTATGACGGTATGATCGAGATCGATCTTAGCCAGATCAAGCCAATGATCGCTATGCCGTTCCACCCGAGCAACACCTATACGATCGAAGAACTCAATGCAAATCTCATGGATATTCTGGATGATTGCGAAAAGAGAGCCAAGGTCAGCCTGGACGGACAGGTAGACTTCACCTTAAAGGATAAGGTCAGAAACGGCAGATTATATGTAGATCAGGGTATCATTGCAGGTTGTGCCGGCGGTGGTTTTGAGAATATCACGGATGCAGCAGACATCCTGCGCGGTGCATCCATCGGACCGGATGAGTTTACACTCAGCGTTTATCCGGCGTCCACACCGATCTATATGGAACTTGTGAAAAATGGCTGTGTTGCAGATCTGATGGAGACAGGTGCGATCGTCAAGACAGCATTCTGCGGACCATGTTTCGGTGCCGGAGACACCCCAAGCAACAACGGCTTCTCCATCCGCCACTCTACAAGAAACTTCCCGAACAGAGAAGGATCCAAGCTACAGAATGGACAGATTTCATCCGTAGCACTTATGGATGCCCGTTCCATCGCTGCAACTGCGGCAAATAAGGGTTATCTGACAGCGGCAACCGATATGGATGTCAACTACACCAAGCCAAAATACTATTTCGATAAAAATATTTATGCCAACCGCGTCTTTGACAGCAAGGGCGTTGCAGATCCGAATGAGGAGATCAAGTTTGGACCGAATATCAAGGATTGGCCGGCAATGAGCCCATTACCGGAAAATCTTTTCCTCAAGGTCGTATCTGAGATCCACGATCCGGTAACAACGACAGATGAGTTGATTCCGTCAGGAGAGACATCTTCTTACCGCTCTAATCCTCTCGGATTGGCAGAATTTACACTTTCCCGTAAGGATCCGGAATATGTAGGCCGTGCCAAGGAGATCCAGAAAGCACAGAAGGCACTGGAAGCCGGAGAATGTGCCGGACAGGCAGTACCGGAACTGCGTGAGATCGTGCACACCGTGAAAAAGACCTTCCCGGATGTAAACCATGACAACTTTGGTGTAGGATCTACCATTTTTGCCGTAAAACCAGGCGATGGTTCTGCAAGAGAGCAGGCGGCTTCCTGCCAGAAGGTATTAGGCGGCTGGGCAAACATCGCCAACGAGTATGCAACGAAGCGCTACCGCTCCAACCTGATCAACTGGGGCATGCTTCCATTCCTGATCCCGGCCGGTGATCTTCCGTTTGTAAACGGTGATTACCTGTTCTTCCCGGAAATCCGCAAGGCTGTGGAAGAGAAAGCCGACTGCATTACCGGCTATGTGGTAAAAGAGAGCGGACTGGTTCCATTTACTGTAACACTTGGAGAACTGACAGATGATGAGCGGGAAATCATCCTGAAAGGCTGTCTGATCAATTACAATAGAAAATAAAATGTTATGAGGCAGGTCATTCTTTTTGAGAGCGACCTGCCTTTTTATCAGAATTCCCTGTTACATAAAAAGTTCTACATGGTATGATCACACTGCAACGAAAAGGCAAATATCGCTCAATGTGTTTCTACATAGGCTAGAACGTGTTTAAAAAAGCATTTCCGCAATCTGCACGTCCCACTTTGCGGTATATTTTTCCCGAATTCGGTTGTCGTAGCCCGCTATGATACCCTCAACCGGACAAAATCTCCCACAAATCATGACGTATATCTTGCAGAAAGCCTTTTTTAAACACCCATTTAGACTTTTGCAAAAAGGAGCCTTTCTTGTTATATAAACAAATATTCTGAATAATTATAATAATTAGTAAAAAACACAGAAATACAACGTGAAACGCCAAAATAAAACAGAAATAAAACAAAAAATACACGAAAAAGTATTGACAAATAAGATCAGAGATGGTAATATAAGCTCATCAAAAGAAAAGAAAAACAACTTCATAAAGAAAGGAGCTTAGTGATTCCAATGGGAACATAAAATCTTTCTAATCAATATAAGAGAGACAGGAATCGCATTTCCTGCAAGAAGACCTGATACGAGAACCGTGTAAATAGAAAATAAAGTATCACTTGATTCAGCTGATACTTATAAACGTATCCAAGGTAAATAGAAGCGATTACTTATATTGAATAACTGTCCACCACTAATACAAAGATCTGGAACTTGTGTAAAGAAACATTTCTCCAGAGGATATAACCCCTTATCACAGATAAGCAGGATATCTTGAGATTCCTATTGAACCTTTAGAATATGAATCGAAACTTTGCATTAGAAGAATATCATAATTGATATTCCAGTCAGAAATAGATCAGGAACTTCCGCTCAAACTTTTTTGTATAATACATATAAGAGAGCATATGAACCAGTAAGTGGTTTTGGATTTAACCGAATTAAGTTTGAAATTGTTTATGATAATGATTCAGAGCCTGAGAAGTATATCCGATATTTCTGCAGAAGAAATTATAAAACGTGAATTATAATTTCAATCTATCAAACTTCTAAATAAACCGAATGATAAACATCATATCGTTTATGAGCAGGAAATAAGATAAGATATTTTAAATAAAAACTTAAAACTGAATATAGAACAACTGAATAAAGACCACGTAAATATTAAATTGTAAATCAATTTGAAAAACGAGGAAAAGACCATTGAATACTGAAGAATTTTAGGACGGTCATCATTTGAAATATAAGTAAAATGATGACCGTCCTTTTCCATGCTGTGAGAGACAAAAAAGCGGGATGATGTATTGGATACGAAGTGAACAGGAACCGATATGCAGCATAAAGCATACCGGAATAGAAAGTGTGAGCTTGTAAATCAGGCTTTAATCCGCTATAATGAGCAGAGAAAATTGGAAACTATGAGGGAAGCAGACGATGTTTAGTGGGAAAATAGAGGACTACATTCTTTTCGAAGATAAAGAAATTATAGTTTGCCGTAAGCCAGCGGGAATTGCGGTACAGAATGCAAGAATCGGTGCCATGGATCTGGAGAGCAGCCTGAAAAATTATCTGGCAATGCAAGACGGTGGTGGGAGAAGGATTCCATATCTGGCAGTAATCCACAGGCTGGATCAGCCGGTAGAAGGGCTTCTTGTGCTGGCAAAGACAAAGCAGGCGGCAGCAGGGCTGAGTAAGCAGCTGCAGGCAGGAACGCTGAATAAGCAGTATTATGCACTTGTATACCGGGGAGCGGAAGAGCTTCCGAAAGAAGAAATACTGGCAGATTATTTATGGAAGAATCCGCAGACACAGAAAGCAGAGATTGTGGCGCAGGCATCCGGTAAAGGAAAACAGGCAAAGCTGCATTACCGTGTTATGACGGGGAAAGATGACATAGCACTGCTGGATGTCAGAATAGAAACCGGCAGATTCCATCAGATCAGGGCGCAGCTTGCGCATGCGGGATTTCCGATATTGGGAGATCAGAAGTACGGAACGCAGACGTCTATGGAGCGCTCTGAGGAGCTTGGGATCAAAAATGTTTCTCTTTTTGCCTATGCGCTTACGTTTACGCATCCCAAAACCGGGAAACAAATGGAATTTCAGGCAAAAACGCAAAATCCGGCGATCAGCCATTTATTAACAACTATGAATTAAGAAAAAATGCCCATACTAATCTGGAAGTAAGCAGAGCAGGTGGGTGTTTTTTTATGCATAAAATATGGGAAACATATCGAAAACAAATTAAATTTGCCACAGCAGCGGTCCTGTTGTTTGTCCTGTTTAAGTATTTGATCGGACTGGTGGCTCCGTTTTTGGTGGCGGCGGTTCTGATGGCGGTTTATGAAAAACCGGTTTTTTATCTGAAACGAAGGACAGGAATCGGCGGACAGCTCTGGACGGCCGTTCTGCTCCTTCTGACTGTATTATTTCTGCTTCTGTTTTTCTGGTTGTTTGGCAGAAAAATGCTCGCCTATGGGATGCTGTTCTGGGAGAGGCGGAATGAATATCAGGAAACGTTTCTGTGTACAGTCAGGGACTGCTGCGGTTATATTGAGAAAGGAATACGCCTTGAAAAAGGCATGCTCTGGCAGAAGCTGCAGCAGGGCAGTGTGACAGTCTGTAATAAACTGTCTGCCATGGCTTACAGAAATTCCTATCAGTATTTTACAGGGGCGATACAGGCAGGGGCTTTTTTTCTGGTGACAGTGATTGCTGCCTTATTATATGCAAAGGACTGGGAAAAACAGAAAAAATGGAGAGAACAGGAAGATAAGAAAAGCAGACTATGGCAGGTGATAGATGAAATCATGCGTTATCTGCGCGTGAGTCTGCTGGCACAGGGAAAGATCATGACGGTGATCGCACTTTTATGCCTGCTGGGATTTGGAATCGCAGGGGTGCCAAATGCACCGGGACTTGCCGTGCTGACGGCTTTTTTGGATGTGCTTCCCTTTATCGGAACGGGGATCGTGATCCTGCCAATGGCAGTCTGGCAGTTTTTAAAGCGGAATCTGTTTTCCGGTACTATATTGCTGCTTACTTATGCGGCGGCTGTATTTGCAAGAGAGTATCTGGAGCCGAAGCTGATCAGCCATAAAATGGGAGTGTCGCCGATTTTGACGCTGCTTGGAATTTATGCCGGTGTCAAAGTATTTGGGGTTGCGGGAATTCTGCTGGGCCCTTTATATGTGATCATTTTAGCGTTTGTATACAGAAGTTCTTTTACAAACGAGACTTCTTTTTGCTCATGAACGGCTAGTCGCCGTATACAGTCACAAATACAGACTTTGGGAAGCGAGCTTCCGCAGTCTGTATATTGTGACTGCGCATGGCTCCGAATATTTCGCAAATCTTAAGAATACTTTTGTGGAAAGATGGGGAGTTATAGCATATAATCAAACTTAGAAAACTGGGAAAGGAAAGTCTGAGTATGAAAAGAAAAGGAATAATTGCAAAAGGACTTGCCGGTGTGCTTGCCATATCGATGCTGTTAACCGGATGTGGCGGAAAGTCTGGCAAGGACAACAAAGACATGAAAGATCTGGTTTATAAATCAGAGAAATTAAGCTGCACAGACGATATGAAGGGTGATATCAGCAACTTTACCGTAGCAGGTGATAAGATTTATGTCTATACAACAGAGTGGGTTCCGGGTCCGGGCAATACGGAGGATGCTGAAGCGGAAGAAGAGGCATATGAAGCAAAAGACCAGGAAGAAACAGCTGACGGAGATGCTGCGGTTGCGGCAACAGAAGATGCTGTAGTGGACGGTGATGAGCAGTCTGACAGCACAGACGGAACAAATGCCATCTCTGAAGAAGGAGAAGAAAAGCCGGTTGATGACGCAGAGGCAACAGATGATGCAGAGGCAGCAGATGATACAGAGGCAACAGATGGTGCAGATGCGGAGATCGGTGATACAACGGATGCGACAGATGATGTACCGGACGATTATTATGGTACAACCAATCAGTACTTCTACACCTGTAAGGCAGACGGATCTGACCTGCAGGAGATTCAGATGGATGTGGAAAAGAATGATAATAACTGGCTGAACTACTTTGCAGCAACAGAAGACGGCATGTTATACATGCTGTACAGCGGATATGATGAGAAGAGCGAGCAGTCTACATATCTGATCAAGATTCTGGATGCAGGCGGAAGCCAGACAGGCGAAGTGAATCTGAACGGTATTCTGGATGAAAATGATTATGTACAGGCTATGAGACTGGACAAAGACGGTAATATTTACCTGATGGGAGACCAGTCTGTTTACGTACTGGATAAGGATGGCAATAAGATCGCCCAGATCAAGGCGGATACCGCTAATAACAGCTGGATGATGGCAATGGCAAGAACAGGCGACGGACAGATCGTTGTTGCGATGAACGGACAGGACGGAATGAAAGTTCAGACGGTAGATCTGGCAAAGAAAGCAATGGGCGAAAGCTATGATATAGCTGTTTCGGGATATGGCTCATCCAACAGTGCACTGATAGACGGTGCTGATTACAGCTTCTATTACAATGATGGCAGCAGCCTGTATGGATATGATATGCAGTCAAAGCAGTCAAAAGAGATCTTAAACTGGATCAGCAGTAACATCAATACAAGCTATGTAGGAGATACCAGAGCGCTTAAGGGTGGTCAGTTTATTACGAATTATTCTGACTACAGTTCAGAAGATGGTGCAGATAACGGTTTATATATTTTTACAAAGGTAGATCCGAGTGAAGTGGCAGACAAGGTAACGATCACTTATGCAGGTCTTTATGTGGATGATGCGATCAAATCAGCTGCGGTGAAGTTCAATAAGAGTCAGGATAAATACCAGATCATGGTAAAGGATTATTCGACCTATGATGATGCACCTACACAGATGAACAATGATCTTCTGGCAGGTGAAATACCGGATATCATCGATCTTTCCGGCATTTCTGCTGAAAAATACATTTCCAAGGGAATGCTGCTGGATCTGTATACGCTGATGGATAAAGATTCAGATATCAAGAAGGATGACTTTATTGAGAATGTATTACAGGTAATGGAAACAGACGGAAAACTGTATCATATTTCTCCTACCTTTGGCGTTAATGTGCTGATTGGCAAAACTTCTGATATCGGTGGCAGAGATAAGTTTACCGTACAGGATCTGATCGATCTGGAACAGTCAAAGGGCAACGATGCAAAGGCATTCTACATGAGATCCAATACAAGTGTGCTCAACATGATCTGTACAGCAAATTATGAGGATTATATTGATTGGAATACAGGAAAATGCAGCTTTAACAGTGATGAATTTGTCAAGCTGTTAGAGTATGCAAATACGTATCCGAAGGATGAGGATATTAATTGGGACGAAGATTACGAAAGCCTTCCGACGCAGATCCGCAGCGGCAAAGTAATTCTGGCTGATATTTACAGTCTGGGTATGGAGGAGATCGAGCTTTACAATGCAATGTTTGAAGATGATATCAGTTTTATCGGATATCCTTCTGATAAATCAGCAGGTGCATCTGCAAGCATGAATATGGATCTTGGTATTTATGCAAAATCCAAAAATGTGGATGGTGCGTGGGCATTTTTAAAGACGTTCCTGACAAAAGATTATATCTGTAAGGGGGCTAATAATTATTACAGTGGATTCCCGCTTCGCAAGGATGCACTGGAATATCAGATTAAGAGATATTCCGCAACGGAAAAATATACAGACGAATATGGCAATGAGATAGAGCCATACCAGTCTTCCTGGGGTTATGATGATCTTGATGTTGAGATCGGACCGCTTTCTGAGGATCAGGTCAACAAGCTTCGTGAGGTTATAGCATCCGTAGATCATCTGTATGTATACAATGATGATGTGATGACGATCATCTCTGATGAAACAGGTGCTTACTTCAGTGGACAGAAGTCTGCAAAGGAAGTGGCAGACATTGTACAGAATCGTGTTTCCAACTACGTGAATGAAAACAGATAGAAAGGTAAAACATGAAGAAGAAACATAAAAAATGGAAGGAAAGGAAATGGGAACTCGGATTTTTACTCCCCTCCCTGATCGGAGTCAGTGTTTTCTTTGTTGTACCGTTTGGCGTGATTTTCTATTATTCCATGGTAGACAGTCCGATCGATCCAAGGTTTGTATTCTTTCGGAATTTTGTGAATCTGTTTCATAATTCTGCCTTTTTACAGGCAGCAAAAAATACGGCTGTATTCAGCCTGACGGCAGTACCTCTGGCGGTACTGCTGTCGCTGGGTATGGCGATCATTCTGGAGCAGAATATCCCGCTGAGAAGTACATTCCGAACCTTCTTCTTAACACCGCTTATGGTACCGACGGCTTCAATCGTCCTGATCTGGCAGGTGTTTTTTCATTATAATGGTGCGATCAATCAGTTTCTGGTTCATCTGGGAGCCGGTAAGATTGACTGGTTTAAGTCATCTTTCTCGCAGGTTATTGTACTGCTTCTGTTCTTATGGAAGAATCTGGGCTACAATATGATCCTGTTTCTGGCAGCACTCAATGATATACCACGGGAATATATGGAAGTAGCTGACCTGGACGGCGCGAGCGCATGGCAGAAATTTATTTATATAAAGATCAGATATCTTTCCCCGACAATCCTGTTTGTGGCGATCATGTCGCTGATCAACTCCTTCAAGGTATTCAGGGAAGTGTACTTGCTGACAGGTGATTATCCGTATGATACACTGTATATGCTGCAGCATTTCATGAACAACACCTTTAAGGCGCTTGATTATCAGAAGCTGTCTGCAGCGGCGATCATCATGTGTTCTGTCATGGTTGTTATCATAGGCCTTCTCTTTGTGGTCGAAAATCACTTTGGAAAGGATGTGGAAGGATGAAAAGCAGACGGAAGCAGAAATGCACAAAGGTTGTATTGTTTGTCATAGCATTTTTCTTTGCAACCTCATTTTTAATGCCGATCGTCCTGACGGTCGCAAACTCATTTATGCAGGAGAGTGAGATCTCTGCTAATTATGGTGCGGTATTTGACAGCTACACCGATGATTCCAATAATAATTATTATGGGAATCAGCAGCAGACGAAGTCCTCTTATACGTCGGAGGCTGCAAACCTGAAGTTTATTCCGGATATGGTTACTTTTAAGCAGTATTATACCGTGCTTTTACAAAGCCCGGATTATCTGCTGAAATTCTGGAATTCGGTCATTTTGGTTGTACCGATCGTTGCGTTTCAGATCTTTATCGCATTGGGAGCGGCGTATAGCTTTTCGCGGTTCCGGGGACGAAAAAAGGAAATTATCTTCTTTTTATATATTATACTGATGCTGATGCCATATCAGGTCAGTCTTGTACCGAACTTTCTCGTCAGTAAATGGCTGGGGATCTTAAATACCAGAGCGGCGATCATACTGCCGGGTATTTTCTCGACATTCAGTGTGTTTCTGCTGACAAAGTATATGAGACGTATTCCAAAATCGCTGATCGAGGCTGCTGAGCTGGATGGTGCTTCAGAGTGGCAGATTTTCACAAAAGTCTGCATCCCGCTTTGCAAAAGCGCGATCGCGAGTACGGCGATCCTGGTATTCATTGATTACTGGAATATGGTTGAACAGCCGCTTATCCTGCTGTCTGACAGTGATAAATACCCATTGTCGATTTTCCTGTCAGAGATCAATAAGGGAGAAGTCGGACTGGCGTTTGCGGTTGCGGTTATTTATATGGTACCAACCATACTGATCTATCTGTATGGGGAAGAATACCTCATCGAAGGAATTTCCTACTCCGGTGGAGTCAAGGGATAGAAAGGATAAGAAAGTGAACGAAAAAAAACAGACCAACAAAAAAGATAGAATTAAAAATATTGCGATCGTCTTTCTGGTGATCATGCTGCTTTTGACGTTTTTCTCCAATACGATCATGAATTATTCCCTGCCTGAGGTTTCTGCGACGTATGCACAGAACGGAAGTGTAACAGCAAAGGTCAGAGGAACGGGAACAGTAGAGACAGCAGAAGATTATGATGTCAAAGTAACGGAAAATCATGTGGTCGGCAGTGTCAAGATCAAGGTGGGTGATGAGGTTTCGGCAGATCAGCTGTTGTTTGAACTGGACGGAACAGGTACAACGGATGAGACCGCGCTCAAGGAAGCGCAGGATACGCTGGATAGTCTGGAACTTGATTACAGCAAGGCACTTCTTGCCGCAGCTCCGAATTATGCACTTGACAATCTGGAGATCAAATCCGCAAGGGAAGAGCTCAGTGATGCTGTTGCCAACCAGACTAAGGCAGCAGCCAGAGCATCTTTAGTAGAACAGCAGGCAGCAGCGCAGAAAAAGGTCAATGATCTGCAGGCTGATGTTGACTATATTCAGGCGCAGATCGATTCCTCCGTATCCGGAAACAGTGTGAGCAAATATAATAAGAAATTAAAAGAGAAAAAGAAAGCACTGGCAGAGGCAAATGCCACGCTGGCACAGATCACTTCCGATCTGGAAAGTACACCAACCGTGGATGATGCCAATGCAGCAGTCCGCGAAAAACAGAAGGCACTGGATACTTTAATCCTGACGCTTGCAAACAAGCAGACGGATGACAAGGTAACACAGGGACAGGCAGCACTTGATCTGAAGGCTTCCAAGAAAAAGGTGGATGATCAGAGAGAAGTGGTCGAAAAGCTGAAAAATGGTGGACAGGAAACAGAGATCAAGGCGAAAAATGCAGGTGTTGTAAAATCTGTCAACTGTATCGCAGGTGATACAGTAACACCGGACAGCGCACTTGCATCTATTGCAGTAACAGGAAACGGATACAGTGTCAGCTTTTCCGTGACAAAAGAGCAGGCAAAGCTTGTCAAGGCGGGACAGGAAGCAGAGATTCAGAATATCTGGGGAACAGATATGAAAGCAACGCTGGATTCTATCAAGGCTGATATAGAAAATCCCGATAAAAATAAAATACTGACATTCAAGATCACGGGAGAGGATGTAACTGTCGGACAGTCATTAAGTCTTTCTGTTGGTGAAAAGAGTTCACAATATGATGTAACAGTACCAAACAGTGCGATCCGTGAAGATAATAACGGAAAATTTGTACTTGTTGTCAATGTAAAGAGCAGTCCGCTCGGTAACCGTTATGTATTATCCAGAGCAGATGTAGAGGTTCTGGCAAGTGATGATACGAATTCTGCTGTCAGCGGAGGGTTATTCGGATATGAATATGTCGTAACAAACTCTACAAAACCATTAGAGGCCGGTATGAAGGTACGTCTGGCAGATCAATAGGAGGAACCGGATATGAAAGTATTAATCTGGTGCAGAGATCATATCAGATTTCTGGTATGTCTCCTGTTTTGTCTGCTGATGGCAGTTGTTTTGACAATTGCGGGGAATACACTGGTCGGAAAGCAGTATTCCCAGCAGGAGGCAGAGCGATGGGCAGCAAATGATATCAGATACCATCAGGTCAGTGCGTTTATGCAAAGTGACAGTCAGATCACAAAGGATATGATCTCGGAGGTACGAAGCACACTGCAGTCAAAGCTGACAGATGCTTCTATTACGGAAGAAGCTGTTTCCGGAAGGCTTTGGATCGATGCTTATGCAGCCATGCATGACAGCTCCATCGGTAAGCTGACAGATATAGGAAGTGCTTCAGTGGATAGTGTGCAGATCATAGGTGTCGGTGGTGATTTCTTTCAGTTTCATCCGCTTAATATGATCTCGGGAAACGTTTTCTCTGAAAATGATATTTCAAAGGACAGGGTTGTGCTGGATGAGAATACAGCATGGACATTGTTTGGCGCATATGATATAGCCGGAAAAACAGTAACCATCGAAGGCAGACAGTTTGTGATTGCAGGTGTTTATAAGCCGTCGGATAATAAATATGAAAAGTATGCAAGAGGAGATCAGTCCTACTTATTTATGGACTATGATACCTTCCAGACGCTTTTTGAAGGAACCGGTATAACAGCTTATGAGGCAGTTCTGCCGAATCCTGTAAAGGGATTTGCATTAACTGCATTAAAGACAGCGTTTGGCGAGGATGAAGAGACAACACTTTCTGATTCGTCAGTTAGTTTTTCTGATAAAGAGTATGTTGATAATACAGATCGTTTCTCCAATCTGCAATTATATAAGAAGATCTGGAATCTGCCAAAGCTGATGATGCGGGGGAATGCAGTTGCATATCCATATTGGGAGAATGCTGTGCGCAGCATTGAAATGAAGGCAGCATTTCTTCTTATATTGCGGACACTGTTACTTGCGTTCCCTGTAATTTCACTTGCTATATGGCTTGTAATAACCGTAAAAAGGGAATATCATAAGTGGAAAGCATTTGTCAAAGGCGCGATTGAAAATGCGATCGACAGACAATATGCAAAAGCAGCGGCAAAGCGCGCAGAAAAAGAAGGCGTGGATCGGGCACAGATCGTGATAGATGCACTTTCGGATGAAAAAGAAAAGATTGCGGACCCTGTACAGTCAGAAAATCTTCCGGAGAATGAAAAATCGGAAGAGCCTGCCTTGTCGGAAGAAGAACTGATGGAGAAGATCGTCCGGGAAGCAAAGATTTCCTGGGAGAAGAGAAAAGAGCGGGAAGAGCTTATGGAAATCCGTCGGAAAGAGCAGATCGAAGCAAGAAGAAAAGCGCGCGAAGCTGAGGAAGAGCAGGAAAGTAAAGATGAAATTTAAGGCAGTGAATGAGTTGGAGCATTTCAGTTTCAGAGATGCGCAGATTCAAAAAGCGGAATGGACAGGAGATGCCCTCCGGTTTGAACTGGAGGCTGTGATCGTAAAAGCCGATAATTCCCAGAATGGTAATTATACGGACAGCTATGCGGGAACAACGCAGATGGAATTGAAAAATGCCGAAGTCCAAAAAGCTGTAAGGGAAGGATATAAGTATTATGATGCCAATGATGTATTGCGGGAAGAAAAGCCGGATGAACCGCTTTCCGAGGAGGAACTTGCAGCGCTTCTAAAGGGAAGTAAGGGCTATTATCTGTTTGATGTTGTGAAGGTAGAAGATACTTATAATACAACAAACCGTTTTTTATATCTGGTCGGGATTGATGCGGACGAGGAGACATCCTACTGGTTACAGATCGCATTTGACAGCTCTGAGCTTTGCTGGGATAAATACATGAACCGTGTACAGAACGGATAAGTGACATGAAGAAAAAAGATAAAAAGCTGCTTTTGGCATTCCTGCTTTTGTTTGGACTGCTCCTTGTTCTGGCTGTACTTTCGGTCTGGGGCAGACATAGAAAGATATTTGACTATGGAGCACACCTGGATGAGACGGTATTTTCAGTAGATGAAGTGCACGTAACGCTTCGCGAGTTTGGATATTATATCTATGAAGTGGAGGATTACGTGAATCAGCAGGCAAAGGCTTATGATTCCGAAAATCCGCAAAGCTACTGGAATGTACATTTTTCAGCAGGGAAAAAGAGCAGATTTTTAAAAAATATGGCAAAGGATACAGCGGTTAATACATGTCTTGCCGAGATCATTTATGCAGATATGGCAGAGAAGGAAGGGTATGAGCTGACTGCGGAGGAGAAGAATGCGGCAGCGGAGCAGGCTGCAAAGCTGCTGGACGAAATGACGAAAGCGCAGATCGAAAAGACAGGTCTGACGCAGGAACTTGTGCAGAAAATTGAGCTGCGGAAAGCACTTGCTGCCAGATATGCAGAGGATTATGTACAAAAAGTTGATCTGCAGGGTTACGAAGGAGAACCTTTGGAACTGATCTCCGGAAACGGTGCATACTTCCAGGACGAAATCTTGCCAAAATATCATGTCGTATTTGTCAAAAAACTACTAAATCAATTGTATTTTGGCAAAATTACCGTAAATATGGAAAAATAGAGCTTAAAAAAGACTTAAAAATTTTAAAGATTTTCTCAAAAAAAGACTGTACAAAATAAGACTTTTGATATATAATAAATGATGCAAGGGAAGTGATATTCCTAATGCAATCAAACAATTAGATAATAAACAGAAATGTTTATTATAAATATGAGAAGTTTTACTTCTCAGATTATCCCCTCATAATCCGTTAGCCAATCCCCTCGGCTAACGGATTTCCCCTTTTATGGAATCTTTTCAGATCAGGATATCAGCATCCTGTCTATCTGTTTTCTGATAACCGTAAATGGTTAATTTTCCCTGATTATCGCACAAAGCGAGAAGGATGTCTTTGTAATCGTGGAATCCTTGATTGTGGATCCGGCGTGTGAGCCATATTTCGTCTTTGCCGCTGTGTTTCAGATTGTGTGGCAGAAGCTTTCCATCCATGATAAGAACGGCAGATAACAACGTCTGTTCCGGCGCAAGGGCAAGATCTCCCGGCGTGACAGGTCTGCTCGAGGATTTGGGCAGAAAGCTGAGTTTACCGCTTGGCTCCATCATAATGACTTCTAAAGCGGACAGATCAAAATAGCCGCTCAGTCTGGCAAGCGTCAGAAGCTCTGACAGATCCAGCCTTGCTTTTCTCAGGTTCTTTTCAAAGATCTGCCCGTGGGAATACAGGGCAATGGGTTTCCCGGTAATGAGGCGCCTGAGCATTATACTTTTACTGGTGGCATGGGACAGCAGAATACCGCAAATGCCATAGACGACCATGGCGGTAAAAGGCTGCCAGAAGCTTTGCTCCAATGATGTTGCCATTTCTGCGGCGATCGATCCGATCGTAATGCCGTTGATATAATCAAACATGCTCATTTCCGACATCTGCCGGTAGCCCATGAGCTTGGTCAGAATAAAAAGAGTAATGATCGATCCGAAAGACAATACAATAATATAAATTATTTCCTGCATAAAATCCGCTCCTTTGAGATAGTCTGATTTAGTCTGTGCAGGAACTGTGGAAATCATGTAAATTTAATAGTTCCTTTATTGAAAAAGAAGTATCGGAAGTATATGATGTAATAAAAAGGAAAAGGTATTTTACAGGAGGTAGAAACATGGATTTTTTGAATAAGCTGAGCGCAAAGGCAGGAGAGACTTTCCAGACGATCAAGGAAAGTGATGCCACAAAGAAAGCAAAAAATTACGCTGAGATTCCGGGACTTTCCCTGCAGGTCGGCAAGCAGGAGGGCATTGTAAAGAAAGTATATCAGGAGATTGGAGAAGCCTACTATCTGGCACATAAAGACGATGTGGACAGCATCTACGGCGAGCAGATGCAGACGATCACAAAGGCACTTGCAAAGATCGAAGAACTGAAAACAGAGATTGAAAACAAAAAGAAGGATCCTTCCGACGCAGCAAAGAACGTCGCAGAGCCGCACGAAGCAGAAGGCGCAGCTGTCGTTCCATCCACAGTCGTAGAACCGGAAGTGGCAGAAACTACTGAAGATATATAGAATAAGTTAGATATCATCATATGATGTTGGAGTCAATGGATCACATATTAAATAGCAGATTATCAATGTTTAATGTTAATAGATGTGAATGTTCATAACGAAAAACCAAAACAGCTCCGTAGTATATTTTGATGCACGCTGCGCATGCTTTTCTACTAAGGCACATGCTGGCATTCATATGGCACGCGGATATTCGACATCCCTGTCTCAGATCCGCTGCCACGACGTCCATGTCGTGGCACCATATTCATCACCAGCATTTAGCCAAGTAGAAATACGCATTTGCAGCTATCGCATCCTAATATACTACGGAGCTGTTTTTTAGTTAGTATTCCATATTATTTATTGCATAATCAAATGGTTTCAATCTTAATATTCATGCGCCTTATACTTCGCGATCGCAGCCTGGATACGATCACTCGGATTGAGCAGATCACTGATGGAAGCATCGTGATTTAACGTATCAATGATGTAAGCAATGTATTTGCTCATATCGCAGTTGATGTAGTACGGACGCTGCAGCAGTTCAGGCGTCTGGTATATAAGGTTTGTTGTCAGGACACCGGCGATCAGACCGTCTTCATAAGCAATATCGAATTTGGAAAGTCCGTTTGTGAAAAGACCAAAGGTAGCACAGATGAATACACGTTTTGCTTTGCGTGCTTTCAGTTCTGCTGCAACTTCCAGAACACTTTCACCGGAACTGATCATGTCGTCTATCACGATCACATCTTTGCCTTCCACGCTGCTTCCTAAAAATTCATGCGCGACGATCGGATTACGGCCGTCTACAATCTGTGTATAATCACGTCTCTTATAGAACATACCCATATCGAGCCCAAGTACATTTGCCATGTAAATAGCGCGTCCCATACCACCTTCATCCGGGCTGATGACCATCATATGATCGGAATCGATCGTAAGATCCTTTACATGCTTCAGTAATCCCTTGATAAACTGGTAAGTTGGGGAAACAGTTTCAAAGCCGCTTAATGGGATCGCGTTCTGTACACGGGGATCATGCGCGTCGAAAGTAATGATATTGTCAACACCCATGCTGGTAAGCTCCTGCAGAGCCAGTGCACAGTCAAGTGATTCGCGTGCTGTTCTCTTATGCTGTCTGCTTTCGTACAAAAATGGCATGATAACCGTAATACGACGTGCCTTTCCACCGACAGCAGCGATAATTCTCTTTAAATCCTGATAATGATCATCTGGAGACATATGATTTTCATGTCCGCAAAGAGAGTAAGTCAGACTGTAATTGGCAACATCTACAAGCAGATAGAGATCGTTGCCTCGGACAGATTCTAAAATAACGCCCTTTGCTTCACCGGATCCAAAACGCGGTACTTTTGCCTGCAGCAGGTAAGAGCTTCGCTGATACCCCTTGAATGCAAGGCTGTCCTTGTGCTCATTTTCTCTTTCTGTACGCCAGTCAACCAGATACTGATCGACCTTCTCGCCAAGCTCCTGGCAGCCCTTTAAGGCAATGATCCCGAGCGAGCCGACGGGGATGGTTTCCAAGTTTCTCATTTCTTCACGTTTTGCCACGATGAAAAATCCTCACTTTCTGCCTGATAATTTTTTCTGAATCCGGATATCGGAACCGGTAAATTTAAAAAGTTCATAATTACTGGTAATGCGTGAAAACAGTCTTTCCGAATAATGCTCACTGAGTTCTTCCAGTGAAATGTTGCTGGAAATGATCGTAGATCTTTTGCGCAGGTGCCTTTCATTTAAAATAGTGAAAAGCTCGGATGCAACAAATCCGTTGGAAAGCTCCGTCCCCAGATCGTCGATGATCAGAAGATCACATGCGTACAGATCCTGATAGAGCTGGGCGAGATTTTCCCGGTCTTTAGAACCGAAGGTGTATTCGGAAATTCTATCAAATAATGAACAGGCACTGAAATAGAGAACACAATAGCCTGCATCCAGTAATTCTTTTGCAATACAACAGGATAAAAATGATTTCCCGGTACCTACTGTACCATAAAAAAGCAGATTGCGGTAGTGGGAACTGAAATCTGATACAAATTTTCTGGCATTTTGCACGGTTTTCTTGAATCGCGCCAGATCTTCGCCCTGATAATAATCGGTGGAAAGATGAGAAAAATTTTCGGTTTCCAATAAATTCTCAAGACCTGACTGCTCATAAAGATAATGTGCTATTTTCTGCTTCATGCAGTGACATTTGCTGTGATCGGGCAGATATCCTGTATCCTGACAGTCCGGGCAGTCATACACCGGCTCCAGATAATCAGCCGGATAACCATGCTCCTTAAGCAACTGCTGTTTCTGTGCGGAAAGTGCATGGAGCTGTTTTTTCATATCATCGAGAGCCTGCTTGTCTCCACTGAGGAGTTTGCGCCCCTGCATGATACACAGACCGGAGATCTGCTGTTCCAGCTCCTGATAGGCAGGAATCCGGGCATAAATCTCTTCTTTGCGCTGCAGGAGGATATGACGGTTTTTATTCTGTATTTTTTCGTAGTCGGCGGTAATTGCCTTGAACTGGGAATTTGTGATCATTAATTACTGAGAAGCTCCTTTTCTAAAGCATCGTAGTCATATTTGCGCTGTTTAAAATCGTGGAAACTGCTTGCCTTTGCGGCAGTTGTCTTTTTTTTCTGAGAGAAAGCCTTGTTAGCAGCTTCCGCCTCTGCAAGATTATGTATATTTTGTTTCAGCCAGCTTTTTAAAATACCGTCTGTATATTCTATGCGGTTTTTATCAACGGCAAGTGCTGCCTTTTCACAGGCCGCAAGGATCATATCGTGCGTGAAACCATATTCCTTTTCCCAGCGGTTTACAAAATCCGCTTCCTTTTCTGTCGGTGCACCTGTCCGCCCGAGTGCATTCATGACTGTATAGACGATCTTATTATATTTGTAGGATTGCTGTTTGGCCTGCTGGACAGTTGTAATTTTTTCCTCGGACCAGTTGATCGCAACCTTTTCGATATAACGCATTTCTCGATGCCCTTTGCCGACACAGTATTCGATCAGATAATCGATCAGGTCGGTCGAAAAATGCAGCCCTTTATATAAGAAGATGATTGTTTTGATATCGGGAACTGTCAGAACACGCCCCAGATATTGCTCTGCAATAAAAATAATCTGGGAAGCTTCCTCTTCCTGTTGAAAGGATGTAACCTCGTCCAGGCTGTAGGAGGGCTTGCTTTTTGCCGGCTGTACCTCCGGCGCAGGAGTTTTCTTCGCAGTCTTATGCTGTGAGGCTTCTGCAGGGGCTTCCTTTGGACCGACCGGAGCAGTGGGCATAGAAGAAGTGCCGGACTGCATATGCAGGGCAAGGATCTCGCCGTTTTCGTCATATTCGATCCGCACCAGATTCTTCTTTTCCCAATAGGAGAGCGCACGGACAACATCCTTTTCCGTATGGTTAAATTTGTCTGCGATATCGGAGATGCTCGTAGGCAGATTGGCATGCATCATGCGCAGCAGATAAAGGTAGACCTTGATCTGCGCATCATTGGCATTTTCCATATATTCATCAATAAACTGATTGGATACGATCGTAGCATCACTATAATCATCTCTGTATATCGTAAGACGACTCATTTCATTCACCTGACCTTGTTTTAATAGCAAATGAAATTATAGCACAGACATTTTTAAAATGAAATAGCCATTTTCTGCAAACCCTTGTAAATGCTGGGTTTGCGGGAAATGTGGACAATGTGGATAAAGTGGATAAGCTGCTCGGCCGCATACTTTGTAAACAAGGAAAAGGTGTGATGGATTGTCGCTTTTTGATGCTGACAGCAGGGGATTCCATATAAAGGTTATGTAAACAAAATTATCCACATCTTTTTCTGTGATTTACACACCAAAAAATGTGGATAATGTGGATAAGTTATTTGCCGAGCAGGTTTTCGCCGATTTTATAGACATCTCCGGCTCCCATAGTTATCAACAGATCATGCGGCTCACAATTTTCTAATAAAAAATTTTCAATCTGATCAAAAGACGGGAAATACTCGCATGGCGTTCCCAGCTTTTCAATCTCAGCCTGCAGCGTACGGGAGCTGATGCCGAGTGTATCTGTTTCCCTTGCTGCGTAAATATCGGCCAGTACAACATGATCTGCGAGGGAAAGTGCTTTTGCAAATTCCGGCAGAAGTGCTTTGGTACGCGTGTAAGTATGCGGCTGGAAGACACACCAGAGCTTTTTGTGCGGATAATTCTGCGCTGTTTTTAAAGTCGCGGTTATTTCTGTCGGATGATGTGCATAATCATCTATTATAGTTGTCTCAAGAAGCTTGCCCTTATACTGGAACCGTCTGTCGGTACCACTGAAGCTTTTCAGGGCTTCACAGATCGCATCCGGCTCTCCGCCGAGCAGCAGATAAGCGATCGCGATCGCTGCCATGGAATTGGAAATATTGTGACGACCCGTTACACCGAGAGAAACCGGGAAAACAGTCTCGCTGCCGTCTTTCTTTAAATGGATGCGGTAGGAGCCGCGCGCCATGGCATCAAAGGTAATATCGGTTGCATAAACATCAAAATCTTCTGAAAAACCGTATGTGATCACATGGCAGGGAAGATCATGGGTGATCTCGGAAACATTCTCAATCTCACCGTTGATAACAAGTGTTCCGTCAGCGGGGAGCAGACACGCAAATTTACGGAAAGAATTGCGGATATCCTGCAGATCCTTGAAAAAATCCAGATGATCGGCGTCAATATTTAAAATTGCGCTGATCTTCGGGAAAAAGCTTAAAAAGCTGTTCGTGTACTCGCATGCTTCCGCGACAAAAAGTTCAGAGCTTCCGATTCTGATATTACCGCCGATATCTTTCAAAATACCACCGATTGATAAAGTAGGATCTGTATCCATTGCCAGCAGGATTTCGGATAACATGGAGGTAGTTGTTGTTTTGCCGTGCGTTCCGCTGATGGCGATCGGTGTCTGATAATTCTGCATGATCTCGCCGAGCAGGACTGCTCTGGTCATACAGGGAATATTTTTTTTCTCCGCTTCCATAAGCTCAGGATTATCCGGATGGATCGCCGCCGTATAGACAACGAGCTGGATATCATCCGTGATATTGGAGGCGCGCTGCCCATACTGTACGACAGCGCCCTTTTGGATCAGATGCTTTGTCAGATCACTTTCCTTCGCGTCGGAACCGCTGATGCCAAAACCGCGGTCCAATAAGATCTCAGCAAGACCGCTCATGCTGATGCCGCCGATCCCGATAAAATGGATATTGATTGGTTTATTAAAATCGATTTGATACATAATGACACTTCCTATTAAAATATGTTTGATTGGATCAGAACCATTATACTCTAAAGAATATCATCTGCACAAGAGAGAGAATGGGAAAATACAGATGCATTTTAGACAAATTTTACAAAAAAATAATTGCTGTAATATTCTGGGAAATAATAAAAAGATATTTTGCACAAAAAATAGACGAATATAGGCGAAAAAATTGACTTTATGCACGAAATAAACTGGAAAAAGAGGGATTTTATTTGTAAAAAACATTCACTTTATCAATATTATATGCTATAATCAGAATATCGATGAAACTGAAATGATAGATTTCGGAAAATATTGTGTAAAAAATCGATATTACACAAGTAAGGGGTGACAGTATGATCAAAAAAGAGATGATCGCCATGCTTTTAGCTGGAGGTCAGGGCAGCAGACTTGGTGTATTAACTGCGAAGGTTGCAAAACCAGCAGTAGCGTTCGGGGGAAAATACAGAATCATTGACTTTCCGCTTAGTAACTGCATTAATTCGGGAGTTGATACAGTAGGCGTTTTAACACAGTATCAGCCGCTTCGGTTGAATACACACATTGGCATTGGTATTCCGTGGGATCTGGATCGTAATATCGGCGGTGTTTCCGTACTTCCGCCATATGAGAAGAGCACAGATACGGAATGGTATACAGGAACAGCAAATGCTATCTATCAGAATATTGAGTATATGGACAGCTATAATCCGGATTATGTATTGATCCTTTCCGGAGATCATATTTATAAAATGGATTATGAAGTAATGCTGGATTATCATAAGGCAAAAGGTGCAGAAGTTACATTGGCTGCAATGCCTGTACCGCTTGAGGAAGCCAAGAGATTTGGTATCCTGATCACAGACGAAGACCGTAAGATCAGCGAATTTGAAGAGAAACCGGCAAACCCGCGAAGTAATCTGGCAAGTATGGGTATTTACATATTTAACTGGAAGACTTTAAAGGAAGCATTGATTGCAAATGCGTCCCAGCCTGCACTTGACTTTGGTAAACATGTCATTCCGTATTGCCATTCCAATGGCGCTCCATGCTATGCATATGAGTTCAATGGCTACTGGAAAGATGTAGGAACACTGAATTCTTACTGGGAAGCAAATATGGAGCTGATCGATATCGTTCCGGAGTTCAACCTGTATGAAGAATACTGGAAGATCTACACAAAGAGCGACATCCTTCCACCACAGTACATTTCCTCCGACAGTGAGATCGAGAAATGTATCATCGGTGAAGGCTCTCAGATTTACGGTAAAATCTACAATTCCGTTATCGGCTGTGGCGTAACGATCGGTGCAGATACGGTTGTACGGGATTCTATCATTATGAATGAAACACAGATTGGCAAAGGCTGTGAGCTGAATAAAGCGATTGTTGCGGAAAATGTTGAGATCGGCGATTATGTCAAGCTCGGTGTCGGTGAAGAAGTAGACAACGAAACCGATCCGCATATTTATAATCATGGACTTGTCACAATAGGAGAAAAATCCGTGATTCCTTCCAAGGTAACAGTAGGAAAGAACTCTGTTGTATCCGGCATTACAACAGTGGAAGATTACACAGATTACTATCTTGGAAGCGGTAAAACTTTGATTAAGGCAGGTGACAGGTCATGAGAGCAATAGGAATTATCTTAGCAGGTGGAAACAATCACAGAATGAAAGAACTGTCGCAGAAACGTGCGATCGCTGCAATGCCTGTAGCAGGCAGTTACCGCAGTATTGATTTTGCTCTGAGCAATATGACAAATTCACGTATCCAGCGCGTGGCAGTATTTACGCAGTATAACGCAAAGAGCCTGAATGAGCATCTGAGCTCATCCAAGTGGTGGGATTTCGGTAGAAAACAGGGAGGTCTTTCCGTTTTCACACCTACCGTTACAAGTGAGAACAGCTCCTGGTATCGAGGAACAGCAGATGCGATCTATCAGAATCTGGATTTCCTGAAGGAAAGTCATGAGCCGTATGTTGTGATTGCTTCCGGTGACTGTGTATACAAAATGGATTATAACAAGGTGCTGGAATACCATATTGCAAAAAAAGCGGATATCACGGTGGTATGCAAAGATATGCCTGCAGGTGAAAATGTAGACCGTTACGGTATCTTAAAAATGAATGAAGAAAGCCGTATCGAAGAGTTTGAAGAAAAGCCGATCGTAGCCAATTCCAATACGATCTCCTGTGGTATTTATGTGATCCGCCGCCGTCAGCTTATTGAGCTGATCGAGAAGGCCGCTGAAGAAGGACAGTATGATTTTGTAAAGGACATTCTGATCCGTTACAAGAACTTGAAGAGAATCTACGGTTATAAGATTCAGGATTACTGGAAGAACATTGCAACGGTTGATGATTATTTCAACGCCAATATGGATTTCTTAAAGCCTGATATCAGAGACTATTTCTTCCGTCAGTATCCGGATATCTACTCCAAGGTAGATGATCTTCCTCCGGCAAAATACAATGTAGGTGCAAAGATCAAGAATAGCCTAATCTCCAGCGGAAGTATCATCAATGGTACTGTAGAGAACTCCGTCATCTTTAAGAAAGTATTTATTGGAAGTAATTGTACCATTAAGAATTCCATTATCCTGAATGATGTTTATATCGGTGACAATACTTATATTGAGAATTGTATCGTGGAAAGTCATGATACAATTCATGCAAACTCTTACCACAAAGGGGAAGATGATATTAAGATCGTCATAGAGAAAAATGACCGCTATGTCATGTAGTTTATACTAAAATTCGATAAAGGGGGAATTTAAGATGAACATTACAGACGTTCGTGTACGCAAGATCGCGAAAGAAGGAAAGATGAAGGCAGTTGTTTCCATTACGCTGGATAATGTGTTTGTTGTACATGATATAAAAGTAATAGAAGGCGAAAAGGGAATGTTTATCGCGATGCCGAGCAAGAAAGCATCCGATGGCGAATATCGAGACATTGCCCATCCGATCAACTCCGAGACAAGAGATCATATGCAGAAAGTTATTCTTGAGGCATATGAGAAGTCGCTTTCAGAACCGGAAATGGAATAAAAGAAGCAAAGAGCCCAAGGTTTGTGTGAAACCTTGGGCTTTTTAATCTTCATTCTCATCCTCATCCAGATCATATTCGTTCAGTTCCGGATAATCTAAAAACTCACAGAGCGTCATACCGAATGCGGTTGCTATCTTATGCAATGTATAAATTTTAGGATTCTTACTTGTTCCGCGTATAATGTTATCGACTGTAGACTGCTTTAAACCAGCCAGCGTTGCGAGATGATTGATCGTAATGCCGCGCTTTTTACATAATTGTTTGATACGCAGAGCCAGAATGTCAGAGTATGTCATTTTCTACCTGCTGTTTTCTATATTACCTTTGTACGGTTAAGAACATCATAACAGGGAAACAATTTAAATTACCTATGCATAGTTGACAATATGGAAAAAAGAGAATAATCTTAACCTATATTACCTATACAAAGGTAATAACAAATAACAGAAAACAGGAGGAACAAAAATGAAAAAGAGGGAGATAACCAAGATCGTACATTCTCTGATGGTAGCAGGTCTGGCAGCCTGCCTGCTTGCAGGTTGTGGAAATGCCAAAACAGAAAGCAGTTCAGACACAGCAGTGGAAGAGACAATCGATGCGGAAGCTGCGACTGAATCAGAGGCAGCAGAAAACGAAGCAGCAGAGGAACAAAGCGACGCAAATGCAGAAGCATTGGCTGAAGAGAATTCTTCAACCGAAACAACAGATACGGATACAACCGATTCATCCGACGAAGCGGAAGAGGCAGAGTCCGATACCACGGCAGAAGCTACCGATACAGCATCTGATCCGGGCGAAGTGACCTATGTTACTGATTTTACGTCGATTGATGATTATATGGGCAGCTTAGATTCAGAAAAACCGGCTATTGTGATTTATAACCAACAGGAAGGATATCTGATCAATATGCAGGAAGGACAGCATTATCAGTTGAAGGCAGAAGACAAAATATTGTTTAATTTTGAGGATGGTATAGGATATGGATTTGATTTTGAGATAGGAAATACAATTGAACCGAGATTTGGCTATAGTGTGTTTACAGGCGATTACTCCAAGATTTCAGAAGACAAGAAATTTTTCCTGAAGAAGAAGTTAGAAGATGGAAGTATAATAGAAATTGGATGCTATCTTGCGCCTCCGGTAGAGCAGTAATGCATGTTGAACTATTCAATATAAATATATAAGATTAAGCAGCAGGAATATAAAATATAGATTTACGAATGAACAGGTGGTTTAGAAGTTCTTAGTGTTTTATATAGAACATAGCAATGTCCGTACATGGATGTACGGACAAGATGCATTTGAGCCTGGATGGCGAATATGCATCGGTTGCGACAGAAGTAGTTGATGTAGGAAAAACACTTAGAACTTCTTGCCGCCTGTTATTTGAGTACATCTATGTTTTATATTCCTGCGTTTCTATTTATATACATCGAATTCAAAGCACATTTCCCTTCCCTGCACCCTCTCCTATTGAATTTCCCCTCAAAATCAAGTACACTATGATTTACGAATCAATCTATCCACCGGAAATAAATTTCGGTTCATTTATGGAAGAAAGGACATCCATATGTATATCATAGTCGGACTCGGAAACCCTACAAAAGAATACATGCACACCAGACATAACGTCGGTTTTGACACTATAGATGCCATTGCAGAAAAATACCGGATCTCCGTCACGGAAAAGAAACACAAGGCACTGATCGGAAAAGGCTATATAGAAGGACAGAAAGTGATCCTCGCAAAGCCGCAGACCTATATGAATTTAAGTGGTGAAAGCGTGCGGGAACTCATAGACTACTATAAGGCAGATGAAACACAGGAGCTGATCGTGATCTATGATGATATTTCTCTGCCGCCCGGACAACTGCGGATCCGTAAGAAAGGAAGCGCAGGCGGACATAACGGAATCAAGAATATCATTTCGCATCTGGGACATGATACCTTTATGCGGATCAAGGTCGGCGTCGGAGAGAAGCCGCAGGGCTATGATCTGGCTGCTTACGTGCTGGGACATTTTGACAAAAAAGATCAGGAAGTCATGCAGCAGGCATTTGCGGATGCAGCGGACGCAGTTGTAATGATGATGAATGATTCGGCAGATGCCGCAATGAACCATTTTAACGGTAAAAAGCAGGGATAACTTGCATTTGAGGGTAATAAAGTGAAAGCGTTTACAGAATATTTGAAGGAATTATCCTTTTATGAGGATGCCAGACGTGCACTCATGGCGCAAAAGACAGTTCTGATTTCAGGCTGCGCGGACGCACAGAAGGCACAGATGCTTTGCGGGCAGGGCGAGGACTATCCATACAAACTTGTCCTGACCTTCAGTGATGTCAAAGCAAAGGAATTATATGAGGATTATTCCTTTTTTGATAAAAATACCATATTGTTTCCTGCCAAGGATTACATTTTCTTTCAGGCGGATATCCGCGGACAGGAGATGACAAAGGAGCGGATCTGCTGCTATCGCCGGATTCTGGAAAAGGAACCTCTGACGATCGTAACGACAGTGGATGCGCTGCTTGCGCCCTGTCTGCCACTGCAGATGTTGGAGGAAAACTGTATCACGATCTCTGCGGAAAGCATCGTGGAGGAAGAAGCAGTTGCGATGAAGCTCGTAAAGATGGGCTACGAAAAGACTTATCAGGTAGAAGAACCGGGGCAGTTTTCCGTTCGCGGCGGTATTATCGATATTTATGATCTGACAGAAGAAAATCCGTATCGTATTGAGCTCTGGGGTGATGAGGTAGAGTCGATCCGTCGGTTTGATGTACTCAGCCAGCGTTCGGTGGAAGCACTGAGGACAGTGACGATCTATCCGGCGACGGAAATGATCCTGACAAAGCAGCAGAAGCTGGATGGCCTGAAAGCAATCGAAGCGGAGGCAAAACAGGCAGCGGAGACATTGAAAAAGGAAAACAAGCTGGAAGAGGCGCATCGCGTGAAGGTGCAGACCGAGCAGCTCAGAGAGCAGATGGAAGAATTTGGTGTGATGGCAAATCTGGATAGCTATATGAAATATTTCTGCCCGCAGCTTGTCAGCTTCCTTTCTTTATTTCCGAAGGACGAACTGCTGGTTACTCTGGATGAACCGTTGCACGGGAAAGAACATTTGAATGCAGTCGAGTTGGAATTTCGGGAAAGCATGGAGCATCGTCTGGAGAAGGGCTATGCACTGCCGGGGCAGGCAGCACTTCTGTATACTGCCGATCAGGTCTGGGCAATGCTGACCGGGCAGAGGCTCTTGCTTTTGTCTGTGCTGGACAGCAATCTTCCGTTTTTAAAGGTGGAGGAGCGGTATTATGCAGATGCCAGAGCGGTCAATTCGTTCCAGAACAGTTTTGAAATCCTGTTGGAAAACTTGAGGCGTTACCATAAAAACAGGTATCGCGTGATCCTGTTGTCTCCTTCGCGGACAAGAGCAAAACGACTGGCAGAGGATATCTGTGCCAATGAGCTGACTGCTTTTTACAGCGAAGATACGGAGCGTGTGCTCCAAAATGGGGAGATCATGGTCATGCATGGGCAGATCAGCAAGGGTTTTGAATATCCATCGATCCGTCTTGCGGTGATCACGGAAAGCGATATTTTCGGCAAGCATGCAAAGAAACGGAAAAAGAAGCGCTATGAAGGACAGAAGATCCATGACTTCACGGAACTGAAGGTAGGCGATTATGTCGTACATGAAACACATGGTCTGGGCATTTACCGTGGTATCGAAAAGGTATGTGTAGACAAGGTCATGAAGGACTATATGAAGATCGAATACCGCGACGGTGGAACTCTTTATGTGCTGGCAACGGGCTTTGACGCGGTCATGAAATATGCTTCCGCAGAAAGCAAAGCACCGAAGCTGAATAAGCTGGGTACACAGGAATGGACAAAAACGAAGTCCAAGGTAAAGGGCGCAGTCAATGAGGTAGCCAAGGATCTGGTAAAGCTGTATGCAGCAAGAGAACACGGAAAAGGTTATCAATACGGAAAAGACACCGTATGGCAGCGGGAATTTGAAGAAATGTTCCCATATGAGGAAACGCAGGATCAGCTTCTGGCGATCGATGCGACAAAGGCGGATATGGAGAGCAGCCGTATCATGGACCGCCTGATCTGCGGGGATGTCGGCTATGGCAAAACAGAGGTGGCGATTCGTGCAGCGTTTAAGGCAGTGCAGGAAGGGAAGCAGGTTGTATTTCTTGTACCGACGACCATTCTTGCGAAACAGCATTACGATAATTTTGTGCAGCGTATGAAGGATTTCCCGGTCACGATCGAAATGATGTCGCGTTTCCGGACGGCTGCACAGCAGAAAAAGACGATCGAAGGTCTGAAAAAGGGACTGGTGGATATTGTGATCGGAACACACCGCGTTTTGTCAAAGGACGTGGCGTTTAAGGATCTGGGGCTTCTGATCATCGATGAGGAACAGCGTTTTGGTGTTACCCACAAGGAAAAGATCAAGCAGCTCAAGGAAAATGTAGATGTTCTGACGCTGACAGCAACCCCGATCCCGCGTACGCTCCACATGAGCCTTGTGGGAATCCGGGATATGAGTGTTCTGGAAGAAGCACCGAATGACCGTATGCCGATCCAGACGTTTGTCATGGAATATAATGAAGAAATGGTGCGGGAAGCGATCGGGCGTGAGCTTGCCAGAGGCGGGCAGGTCTACTATGTATATAACCGTGTCAACACGATCGCGGAAATGGCGGCCTTTCTCCAGAATCTGGTACCGGAGGCAAATGTGGCATTTGCACATGGACAGATGAAGGAGAGCGAGCTGGAGCGGATCATGTATGATTTTGTCAGTGGCGAGATCGATGTGCTTGTTTCCACAACGATCATTGAAACGGGACTGGATATCCCCAATGTCAATACGATGATCATTCATGATTCGGATAACATGGGACTTTCCCAGCTGTACCAGTTAAGAGGCCGTGTCGGCAGATCGAACCGGACAGCGTATGCATTTTTGATGTATAAGCGGGATAAAGTGCTCAAAGAAGTGGCGGAGAAACGTCTGCAGGCGATCAAGGAATTTACGGAGCTTGGCAGTGGATTCAAGATCGCCATGAAGGATTTGGAGATCCGTGGCGCGGGAAACCTTCTGGGCAGAGTACAGCATGGGCATATGGAAGCGGTCGGATACGATCTGTATTGTAAGATGTTAAACGAAGCGGTAAAATCAATGAAAGGGCAGAAACAGGTCATTGATTTTGTCACGACGATCGATCTGGATGTGGATGCTTTCATTCCGGAGAGCTATATTGTCAACGAATACCAGAAACTGGATATTTATAAGCGGATCGCTGCGATCGAGAGCAGGGACGAAGCGGAGGATATGCGCGGCGAGCTGATGGATCGTTTTGGACAGATCCCGAAAAGCGTGGAAAACCTGTTACGTGTATCGCTGATCCGTATGTATGCGCATGATCTGTATATCACGGAGATCCGGGGAAAGAAAGACGGCATTACGTTCCTGATGGATCCGGGCGCAAAGATCCGTGTGGAAAATATAGAAGTGGTGCTTGCCAATTATGGCGGAAAGCTGACCTTTGCGGTAAAGGGAACACCGACTTTCTTCTACCGCCTGTCACCGACAGGTGTGGTGCAGAAGGATGAAGAGCAGATGCTCTCGGCGGCAGAGGATGTGATCCGGCAGATGCGTGCAAGATTGTTAGTGTAGTTTTGAGGGAATGACACAATAGATCACGCAAGTCATAGGATGCAATATGGCAAGTGGCTGGTTCGGATCTGAAATACGCGGATTGCCTGTTGAAAACGAAAGAAAGGGAGAAGAAGAGATGTATACTTATAATCTGACACAATGGCTGGCATTTTTTATTATTTATTGCTTTATCGGATGGTGCTGGGAATCTTCTTTTGTATCTGTAAAGAAGAAAAAATGGGTAAACAGAGGTTTTATGCATGGACCGTTGCTTCCTATTTACGGAAGCGGTGCGGTACTGATCCTGTTTGTATCCCTTCCGTTTAAGGCGCATCCGGTTGCGGTTTATTTTGCAGGCATGATCGCTGCTACGATTTTGGAATACGTTACAGGTGTTTTAATGGAATCTCTGTTTAAGGTGCGTTACTGGGATTATTCGAATCAGAAATTCAACTTTCAGGGGCATATCTGTCTGACTTCTTCTCTGGCATGGGGATTTTTCAGCATTGCCATGGTTTATTGGGTACATAAGCCGTTTGAAAAATTTGTATTATCCATTCCGGAGTCAGTGCTTTCGCCGATCGTGCATGTGGTCATGATGCTGGCAGCAGCAGACTTTGCACTCAGTTTCAAGACAGCTATCGAACTGCGAGATGTCCTTGTTAAGGTAGAAGCTGCAAAGAAAGAACTGAAGCTTTTGCAGAAGCGGCTTGAGGTTGTCGAGGCTGTGATCGCGGATGAAGCACAGCAGCGGATCGAACAGGCGCAGCAGCAGAAAGAAGAGATCAGAGCAAGAATTACGGATGAGAAACAGCTGAAAAAGGAACAGGCTCTTGTGCAGAGAGAAGAGATCCGGGAAAGAATCGAAGAAATTATGCAGAAAGGAAAAGACAGATCTTATCTTACAAAGGATAAGCTGCAGCTTCTGCGTCGTAACCCGGGCGCAACTTCCGGCAAATACAAGCTGGCTTTTGCGGAATTCAGGAACGAAACATGGCCGGAATTTAAGGCTGAAGTAAAGGAGAAGATCAAAGAAAAGCTCGAAGAAAAGCTCGAAGAGCGGGAAGAGAAATAATTTACATTCATTTTACAATAATTTTTCCCATGTGTGATAGAAGGAAAACACTACTTATCGGATGATAATCATGTAAACAGAGTTGTATGGAAAGAGATAGATATCAGACGGAGGTAAGCAGATATGGGAAGGATACAGGAATGGTTAAAACAGGCAAGGCAGAACGGGGAAGATCCGCTGATCAAGATCATCTGGATCTGGGGGATGATCCTCGTGTTCTGCTTTGCTTATTTTATATGGAATACTTTCTTATATGGTGGCATAGAATTATTAGTGAGCCCGGAGACAGCTGCATCGGTTGTGGCGATCGTGGCAGGGCTTATTTTCGTGATATGGTATATGAGAAAGGAATAAGCAGAGAAGTATGGGTAAAAGCAAAAATGCGAAACAAAACAGGGAGGGGCTTGCAGAACTGACAAAAGCATTCGCAGAGCCGGAATACATAAGGAAACAATCGTATGCGATCGCTACGGTGGAAAGCCTGATCCGGCAATATGAGCAGCGGAAAGGCGCGAAGCATAAGGTGATCGATTCCGTGTCGGAGCGGATCAAAACGGCGGCAAGTGCAGCGGAAAAGCTGGAACGGAAAGGGTATGAAATTTCATATGAACAGGCGGTGCAAAGGTTGAACGATCTGGCAGGTGTCCGGATCGTTTGCTCTTTCCGGGATGAAGTATATCAGGTGGCAGAGTATCTGATAGAGCATCCGCAGCTTACGATCATCAAAACAAAGGATTATATCAAAAAACCAAAGGCGAGCGGTTATCAGAGTGTGCATCTGATCGTCGGTATGCCATATCCGTACGGAGAGGAAAACGAAACAGTACGGGCAGAAATACAGATCAGGACTGTGGCAATGAATTATTGGGCAAAGCTTGATCACCAGCTCTGCTATAAGCAGGAAAAGAGCACGCCCCAGGAGACGGAGCAGGTGCGCAGGGAACTGCTTTCCTATGCGCAGGAGATCGCAAGGATCGATAAAAAGATGCTTGCACTCCGCAAAAAAATAGAAGCAATGTGAGAAAACAGATATTAGATCATTTTACATGAAACTTACAAATTTCTTACGGAAACATGATTTTATGTAAGAGGTATCCGGTGTTACACTCGTTCCTGTGATAAGGAAGAGAAAACATGCGAATACCTCTTTTTTATTGTATCGTACGGAAGAAAGCCGCACGAAAAATAGGAGACTCATTGTGGAGGAGAAAGAAAATGAAAAAGAACAAACTTATGACAGTACTTATGGCTGCAACTGTTGCAGCAGGCTTATTAACAGGATGTGGCAGCAATGCAGCAGATACGACAGCAGATGCGACAGCAACGGACACAGCCACAGATGAAGCAACAGACGCAGCTACAGATGCAGCCACAGATGAAGCTGCAGACGCAACAACAGATACAAACGCAGATCTTTCAGGAAGCATTGCAATGGCAGGATCCACATCTATGGAAAAGCTTGCTAATGCGGTTGCAGAAGCTTTTATGGAAAAATATCCGGGTGTCAGCGTAACAGCAGAATTTACAGGATCTTCAGCAGGTATTGAATCTCTGGAAGGTGGCAGCGTAGATATCGGTAACTCATCCAGAAGTTTAAAGGATGAAGAAAAGGCAGCAGGCTGTGTAGAAAACATCGTAGCGATCGACGGTATTGCAGTTGTACTTGATCCTGCAAACACAGTAACAGATCTGACACAGGATCAGCTCGTGCAGATCTACAAAGGTGAAGTAACAAACTGGAAAGATCTCGGCGGATCAGATGAACCGATCGTCGTAGTAGGCCGTGAAGCAGGTTCCGGTACAAGAGGTGCTTTTGAAGAATTACTTGGTCTGGAAGATGCATGCCAGTATGCAAATGAGCTGGATTCCACAGGAGCTGTTATCGCAAAAGTAGCTTCTACACCGGGTGCGATCGGATATGCTTCTCTTGATGCAGTGGATGACACAATTATCGCGGCAAAACTGAACGGTGTTGAGCCGACGGAAGAAAACATCAAAGCAGGCAGCTATATCCTTTCAAGACCATTCGTTATGGCAACAATGGGTGAAGTAAGTGCACAGAGCGAGCCTGTACAGGCACTGTTTGACTACTTAAAATCTGATGAAGGAAAACAGCTGATCCAGAGCGTAGGACTTATCACGGTGGACTAAATATATGCATACATCAATCTTTGCAAATCATAAAAATAAATCTATAGTGGAAATCATCGCACACATCATCTTTGTGGTATGTGCACTGGTAGCAGTAATGGCGGTCTTCGCCATTACTGCTTATATGATCATAAACGGATCGCCGGCACTTTTTAAAGTAGGGATCAGGGAAATCTTATTCAATACAAAATGGGCACCTGCGGCAGCGGAACCGCATTTTGGTATTTTATATGTGATCCTGACCTCTATTGTCGGTACATTTGCCGCAATTCTGTTAGGTGTTCCGGTTGCACTTCTGACAGCGGTTTTTCTGGCTGAAGTTGCACCAAAGAAGCTGGCGGACATTGTAAGACCTGCAGTTACCCTTTTGGCAGGTATTCCCTCCGTTATCTACGGACTTTTGGGAATCCTGATCTTAAATCCGCTGATGTATAAACTGGAAAAAGCTGTATTTGCAGGATCTTCCACGCATCAATATACAGGCGGTTCCAATATGCTGTCTGCGATCCTGGTTCTGGCGATCATGATCCTGCCAACAGTGATCAATATCAGTGAATCAGCACTCCATGCAGTACCGGATCACTTAAGAAGTGCTTCTCTTGCACTGGGCGCATCCAAGATCGAAACAATATTCAAGGTAGTGATACCTGCAGCAAAATCCGGTATTATTTCTGCCATTGTTCTAGGCGTGGGAAGAGCGATCGGAGAAGCTATGGCGATCACCCTCGTTTCAGGCAGCAGCGTCAATGCACCGCTTCCGTTTAATTCTGTCAGATTCCTGACAACAGCGATTGTCAGCGAGATGGGATATGCGTCGGGACTGCACAGACAGGTGCTGTTTACGATCGGTCTTGTACTTTTCGTATTCATTATGATCATTAACCTGGTACTGACAGGTATTTTAAAAGAGAAGGAGGAAAAATAAATGGCCGGCAGTATTATGCATAAGACCCATAAATTAAAAGATCACATCCTTCTTTTTCTGATCTATCTGTCAGCACTTTTCTCTGTACTTGTGCTGGTATGTATCATCGGATATGTTGTGATCCGTGGTATCAGAAATGTGAATCTGACTTTCCTGACAACCGTTACAAGCGCGATCAGGCAGACAACAGGCATTGCGGGAAACATTGTAAATACACTTTACATTGTTGTTCTGACATTATTGATCGCAACACCGATCGGAATCGGATCTGCGATTTATCTGAATGAATATGCAAAGGGCGGAAAATTTGTACGTCTGATCGAATTTACGACAGAAACGCTTTCCGGAATTCCGTCGATCATATTCGGTCTGTTTGGTATGGTGTTCTTTGGAACAGTCTGCGGATTTGGTTATTCGATTCTGACAGGCGCGCTTACCCTGACGATCATGATTCTGCCACTGATCACGAGAAATACACAGGAAGCGCTCAGGAGCGTTCCTGAAAGCTACAGGAGCGGAGCGCTTGGTATGGGTGCCACAAAATGGTATATGATCCGTACGATCCTTCTCCCGTCTGCGATGCCCGGTATTTTAACGGGGGTACTTCTAGCGATCGGTCGTATTGTCGGTGAGTCTGCGGCGCTTTTGTTTACAGCCGGCAGTGGCTTTGTACTTCCGAAAACGGCGATCGGTTACCTGAAAAAGATCATGGAATCAGGTGGAACGCTTACGATCCAGCTGTATCTGTCAATGGCAAAAGCCCAGTATGATGTAGCATTTGGCATTGCGCTTGTACTTCTTGTGATCGTATTTTTGATCAATATGCTGGCCAGAGGAATGGCAAAGAAGCTGCAGGTAGACAAAAAATAACAGCATAACATAGATAGAAAGAGAGACAAAGAATGAAAAAGGAAACAAACCCTTCCAAAATCGTTGTACAGCATCTGAACCTGCATTATGGTGAGAATCATGCACTCAAAGATATTAATATGAATATTGCGCAAAATGCAGTCACTGCATTTATCGGTCCCAGTGGATGCGGAAAGTCTACATTCCTGAAGTGCTTAAATCGTATGAATGATCTGGTAGACTGTGTAAAGATTGATGGAACGGTAACAATTGACGGAGAAGATATTTACAGCCCAAAGGTTGATACAACCCTGCTCAGGAAAAAAGTAGGCATGGTATTCCAGCAGCCGAATCCATTTCCGATGAGCATATACGATAATATCGCATATGGTCCGCGTATCCATGGTATTACAGCAAAAGCAAAGCTCGATGATATTGTGGAGCGTTCGCTGAGAGATGCTGCCATTTTTGAAGAAGTGAAAGACAGATTGAAAAAATCCGCACTTGGATTATCAGGCGGACAACAGCAGAGACTCTGTATCGCAAGAGCACTTGCGGTAGAACCCGAAATCCTTCTGATGGATGAACCAACTTCGGCGCTTGATCCGATCTCTACCTTAAAGGTAGAGGATCTGATGGAGGATCTGAAAAAGAAATATACAGTTGTAGTTGTAACCCATAACATGCAGCAGGCAGCACGTGTGTCTGACTATACAGCATTCTTCCTGCTTGGTGAGCTGATCGAGTTTGATACAACGGATACAATCTTCAAGCATCCGTCCCAGAAGAAGACAGAGGATTACATTACCGGTAGATTCGGTTGATGGAGAGCAGAAAAGGAGAAGGAAATGTCACCAAGAAGATTATATGAAGAAGAATTAAAACAATTGCAGGAAAGCGTTGAAGAAATGGGAATGGGCGTGCGTGCTACATATGCCAGACTGTTTTCAGCGCTGCAGCAGCAGAAGGAAAGCGTGATCGAAGAGATCATTGCAAGTGACCAAAGTACACATACCCTGCAGAGAAGGATTGAAGGAAGCTGTCTGAACCTTATCACAAAGCAGCAGCCGATCGCCAGGGATCTGCGTCAGGTCAGTGCATCATTGAAGGTAGTAACGGATATCAGCAGGATCGGAGATCAGTGCAGTGATATCGCAGAGCTGGTAAAGCGGATGCATTTTAAGGATCTGCAGGAGTTTTCCGCTCATATTCCGCAGATGATCGAGGAAACGGGCAAGCAGTTGACAGAAGCGATCAATGCATTTGTAGACCGCAACGCAGAAAGCGCACAGCATGTTGTGACAGGAGATGATACAGTCGATGATCTGTTCAATCAGGTCAAAAACGATGTGATCGCACATCTCAGGTCAGAAGCAAAAGATCCTGATGACTGCATCGATGTGATGATGTTTGCAAAATATCTGGAGAAGATCGGAGATCATGCGGTCAATATAGCAAACTGGGCAATTTTTCAGGAAACAGGAGAAGTGGATCACATCCGTCTGCTTTAAAAAAAGAGCCCTGATGACCTGCAGATGCCGCGCGAAGTGCGCAACAGATGCATTTACTTTACAAGCACCGGAAATGATATTGATGGAATCGATAGTGCCGACGACTGAGATTTGCCTGACATTTGCCGAGCTCCGGCCACCACACGTTTTAGTAAATGTAACGGATTTACATAGTAAATCCGTTATGCAGCCTCTGTGCATCGGCGTAGCCGATTTTACATGCACAGAGGTTCGAGTGGCCGGAGCTCGTGCAAAATATGTCCTGGCAAATCGCAGGGTAGTCAAACGTGATTCCGGCAATATCATTTCCGGTGCTTTTATATGTCTATCATCTTACAATTAGCCGTTGAGATAAAATACAAAATGAGCTATAATATTCTCATATGGGCATAGCAGACTGCTTCATAAATCTTTGATCCGAAATGGGAGGAAATCACGTAATGAAAAGAATTGGTATGTTGACAAGCGGTGGCGACTGTCAGGCATTAAATGCTGCCATGCGTGGTGTGGTAAAAAGTATACTGAATGCGGAGAGTGATGTAGAGATCTACGGCTTTTTGGATGGTTACAAAGGTCTGATCTATGGAAATTTCCGTATGCTGACCGGGCATGATTTCTCCGGTATTTTAACAAAGGGCGGAACGATCCTTGGCAGCAGCCGTACTCCTTTCAAGCTGATGCGCGAACCGGATGAGAACGGACTGGACAAGGTAGAAGCAATGAAGCAGAATTACTATAAGCTGCAGCTTGACTGTCTGGTGATCCTTGGCGGAAACGGAACGCATAAAACAGCAAACCTGTTAAGAGAAGAAGGACTCAATATTGTGACACTGCCAAAGACGATCGATAATGACCTCTGGGGAACAGATATGACATTCGGTTTTCAGAGTGCGGTTAATATTGCAACGGAAGCCATTGACTGTATCCATACAACAGCAGCTTCCCATGGCAGAGTATTTATCGTGGAAGTTATGGGACACAAAGTTGGCTGGCTGACATTAAATGCAGGTATGGCAAGTGGTGCAGATATCATTCTGATCCCGGAAATCCCATACAGCATTGACAGCATTATCAATAAGATCGATGAAAGAATACAGAACGGAAGCCGTTTTACGATACTTGCTGTGGCAGAAGGCGCTATTTCAAAGGAAGATGCAAAGCTTTCTAAGAAAGAATACAAAGAAAAAATGAAAAACTATCCATTCCCTTCTGTATCTTATGAACTTGCACAGCAGATCCGGGAAAAAGGCGGCTATGATGTACGTGTTACGGTTCCGGGACATACCCAGAGAGGTGGAAGCCCGTGTCCGTATGACCGTGTATTTGCTTCCCGTCTCGGTTCAGAGGCAGGCAAGCTCATTTTAAACGGCGAATATGGCTTTATGGTAGGTATCAAAAACCGTGAGATCATTAAAGTACCGCTGGAAGAAGTAGCAGGCAAGCTGAAAATGGTATCACCGGATGCTTCTATTGTACAGGAAGCTAAAATGCTTGGCATCTGCTTCGGAGACTGATCATGTCATATCAGGCACTATACAGAAAGTTCCGTCCGGACAACTTTGCAGATGTCAAAGGGCAGGAGCATATTGTAACAACATTGCAAAATCAAATAAAAGCGGACAGAGTCGGACATGCCTATCTGTTTTGCGGAACGCGCGGTACCGGTAAAACAACGGTTGCAAAAATCCTTGCAAAAGCCGTAAACTGCGAGAATCCGCAGGATGGTAATCCATGCGGAACCTGCAGGATGTGCAGGGCGATCACAGCCGGCGCGAGCATGAATGTGATCGAGATCGATGCAGCGTCCAACAACGGCGTGGATAATATCAGAGAGATCGTGGATGAGGTTTCTTTTTCTCCGGCGGAAGGAAAGTATAAGGTGTATATCATCGATGAGGTGCATATGCTCTCCATCGGTGCTTTTAATGCACTGTTAAAGACACTGGAAGAGCCGCCGTCTTACGTGATCTTCATTCTGGCAACGACAGAAGCACATAAAATCCCGATCACGATTTTATCCCGCTGCCAGCGTTATGATTTTAAGCGCATCACGATTGATACGATCACACAGAGACTGCAGGATCTGATGCAGCAGGAAAAGGTAGAGGTCGAGGATAAGGCACTCCGTTATGTGGCAAAGGCAGCAGACGGTTCCATGCGTGATGCACTAAGCCTGCTGGATCAGTGTATCGCATTCCACTATGGCGAAATGCTGACCTATGATATGGTACTGGATGTATTGGGTGCGGTTGATACACAGGTATTTGGCAAAATGCTGCGCCGGCTTGCGGATAAAAATGTGCAGGGTTCTCTTTCTCTTCTGGAAGAGATCATATTGCAGGGCAGGGAGCTCACACAGTTCGTAACGGATTTTATCTGGTATCTGCGCAATCTCTTACTGCTCAAAACCTCGGAGAATATTGAAGATGTGGTGGATGTTTCCACGGATAATCTTTCTCTGATGCAGGAAGAGGCAGAGCTTGTCAGTGAAAATGCACTGATGCGGTATATCCGTATTTTTTCGGAGCTGTCAGGGCAGCTTCGATATGCGGTCGGCAAACGTATCATGATCGAAATGACGCTTATCAAGATCTGCAGACCGTCTATGGAGACAAAAAATGATGCTTTATTAGAAAGAATCCGTGATCTGGAGCATAAACTGGAAACAGGAAATTTTGCTGCGCCGCAGAGTACGGTGGCAGTAGCTGCGCAAGATGCACCGGCAGAAGAGCTGCAGGAAAGACCGCAGCTCCCAAAGGCGGTTCCGGAAGATATACAGCAGGTTGTCGGGCGCTGGGGCGAGATCGTCCAGAAGACAGGACAGCCCATGCGGACATATCTTTCAGGCAGCAAGCTGAGTCTGGGCGGTGAGAACAGACTTCTTATTGTATTACCGGACGGACTGCAGTCCGATTATTTTATCAAACATCCGGAAAATAAAGACAGCCTGCAGGATCTGATCGGACAGGTGATCGGGAAAGAGATTCAGGTCGAGGTCAGACCGCTTGCAAAGGAACAGTCATTTGAACGTTCTTATATTGATCTGAGCCAGATCGTTCATATGGAAATAGAAGAAGAATAAAACAGGAGGAAATGAAATATGGCAAAAAGAGGTGGTTTTCCGGGCGGAGGAATGCCTGGTAACATGAACAATCTGATGAAGCAGGCGCAGAGAATGCAGCGTCAGATGGAGGAAAACCAGAAAGCACTGGAGGAGAAGGAATTTTCCGCAACAGCAGGCGGCGGAGCTGTAGAAGTGACAGTGTCCGGCAAGAAAGTAGTGACTAAGGTAAAACTGGATAAAGATGCAGTAGACCCGGATGATGTGGAAATGCTGGAAGATCTGATCATGGCAGCCACAAATGAAGCACTGGGAAAAGCAGATGAAGCAAGTACTGCAGCAATGTCATCCATGACAGGCGGTCTGAATCTCGGAGGACTTCCGTTCTAATGGATCTGTACAGCGGTTATATCAATCAGTTAATTGAACAATTTGCTTCACTGCCCGGTATTGGCAATAAATCGGCGCAGAGACTTGCTTTTCATATGGTCAATATGCCAAAGGAGCAGGTAGAGCGTTTTGCAAAGACGGTTGTAGATGCCAGAAATAATGTCTGCTACTGCAAGATCTGCTGTACACTGACAGATCAGGAGATCTGCCCGATCTGCAGCAACCCCAAACGGGATCACAGCACGATCATGGTAGTGGAGAATACGCGTGATCTGGCGGCTTATGAAAAAACCGGTAAGTTTGATGGTGTTTACCATGTGCTGCATGGTGCGATCTCACCGATGCTCGGGATCGGACCTTCGGATATCAGGCTGAAGGAATTGATCACCAGATTGCAGACGGACGAAGTGAAGGAAGTTATCATTGCGACCAATTCCAGTCTGGAAGGTGAAACAACGGCGATGTATATCAGCAAGCTGATCAAGCCTACCGGCATTAAGGTAACAAGGATCGCCAGTGGTGTTCCGGTCGGCGGCGACCTGGAATACATTGATGAGGTAACACTTTTGCGTGCGCTGGAAGGTCGTACGGAACTGTAACCGGTATCAGCAGATGTCCGGGACGGCGGAAAATTGTTGCTGTCGATACCTGGAGAGGAAAGTAATGTGTAATGAAAAGTAGAAAAGATATGCTCTCTGTCGGAGAAATAACAGAGGGAGTGATATCTGTAATGGGAGGAAAAGCATGATAGAAGAAAGAAAATTTGGCAGAACGATCGCAGGAGAAGACATCGTACTGTATAGTCTGAAAAATAAGAAAGGGATGCAGGCTGATGTCATGAATTTTGGCGCGATCCTTGTAAATCTGTTTGTACCGGACAAAAACGGAGAAGTAAAGGATGTTGTACTCGGTTATGACAGAGCAAAAGATTACTTTGTAAACGGAAGCTGCTTCGGCTCTACGATCGGACCGGTTGCAAACCGTACAGCAAAAGGACAGTTTGAACTGGATGGCACTATATACAATCTGATCATCAATGACAACGACAATAATCTGCACAGCGATGGAAATGCTGGACTGCATAAGACGATGTGGCAGGCGGAAAAGAAGGAGGCGGAAAATGCAGTGACATTCTCTGTTTCCTGCAAGGACGGTCTGCTGGGATTTCCGGGAAACCGTAAATTCGCCGTGACGTACAAGCTGACAGAAGACAATGCACTGGAGATCCACTATTTTGCATCTACGGACAAGGATACACTTGTCAATATGACAAATCATTCTTATTTTAATTTGAAGGGAAATGACAGCGAAACAACCGTGGAAGATGTCAAAGTATGGCTGAAGGCTTCTCATTATACCAAGATCCGCCATGGTGCCATTCCGACGGGCGAGATCGCATCCGTAAAAGGAACACCGTTTGATTTTACAACCATGAAGCAGATCTCTCAGGATATTGATGCGGAGAATGCACAGCTTGCGCTTGTAAAAGGCTACGACCATAACTTTGTGATCGATGACTATGAAGCAGGAAAGGTACAGAAGATCGCAGAAGTGGTAGATGAAAAAGCATTAAGAAGCATGGAAGTTTATACAGATCTGCCGGGCGTACAGCTTTATACAGGCAATAACATGGTCCCTGAGCTTGGAAAGGGCGATGCGCTGTATCCATGTCGTGGCGGTATCTGCCTGGAAACACAGTTCTTCCCGAACTGCGCAAGACAGGAAGGCTTTATCAAACCGGTTGTCACACCTGAAAAGCCGTTTACATCTACAACGATCTACAAATTTGTTAACTAGCCAGAGCTATACAAAGCTGCAATGGCTGACTGTATAGTGGCATGAAAGAAGGAAAGAAGATGTCTGGAAAAACAACAGCGGGCATATTGACGCTGCGTCTGTGTATCGGCGGTTATCTGATATATCTGGCATACTCGCTTGTCATTCCGCTGCCGACTGATACCAAAATGCGTGTGATCAGTATTGTATTTGCAGTACTGTTTGCAGTGATTGGATTTTATATTGCACTTAAAGCACTGGTTCGTCTGATCAAAAAGGATTATTACGATCCGATGCGTGATACGCAGGAAGAAGTGCAGGCGGAAGAAAAAGAACATACAAAAGATGAGACAGAGCAGGACGCAACAGAAAAAACAGACGAATAAATATCGCAGAAAAGGCTGAAATAAGAACGGATTTCCGAAAAAATAATGCCGGAATATGAGAGAAAGAGACGAGATAAAAGAGCTCGTCTCTTTTTTTGCGCGGTAATGTCGGATGAAACAGGAAAAAAGGCGGCTTTTTTTGCTAAAATCTGCCAACTTCAAATGCTATTCTAAAACAGGATGATCATACAGGATATGCAAAATGCTGCCTGTTTAGAATGGTATAAGGAGGAAAAAAGAAATGGCGGAACAAGGAAAAGAAGGCATGCTGCCAAAAAATATCAGACAGATCGGACAGATTAGCGGAAACCAGAAAATATATCTGGAGGATTATGTGATCACGTACCTGAGGCAGATCTTAACTCCGGATGAGAATATGCGCGTCATGATTCTGTACGGACACAAGGAAATGATAGAGGACGAGCTTTACTGGTTTGTCAATGGGGCGGTGGAAGCGCAGCATGACTTCTTCATGGAAAAAACGATCATTGATGAAGAATCGTGGAAAAAAGTCAATGAAATGGCGGGAAAATTTTTTCCGGAGCTGACAGTTATGGGTTGGGCGATCACCAGAGAGGATTCCACGGAGGATCTGGAAGAACAGATCATGCGGACACAGCGGCAGTTTTTCAGACCGGATCAGAAGCTGTACTTTGAGTACATAACAAGTGACAAGACAGAGGCACTATATCTGCATGAAAAGGGAAAACGGAACATGCTCAGCGGTTATTACATATATTATGAAAGAAATGAATGCATGCAAAACTACATGGTTTCCCTGCGGACAAGAGAACGTCATCCGGAGGAAATGAATGCAGACCATGCGGCGCGGCAGTTCCGGGAAGTGTGTCAGGAAAAGAAACAGGATCTGCACAAAAAGAGAAGCTCTGCATTTGCAACCTGTGTCAGTCTGCTTCTTGTTATGGCGATACTGGTGATCGGTATTACGATGCTGAATAATTATGAAAAGATGCAGAGCATGGAACGCGTGCTGTACCAGATTTCCGGGAAGATGGATGATGCAACGGAAGTGGCAGCGGATGCGGATGCGATGCAGGATCAGGCGGTGCAGGATGCACTGCTGACAGAAAATGCGCAGGCAGCAGACCAGACGGCGCAAATGACAGCAGGTGTACAGGAACTGCCACAGGCGGCAGATACAGTGGAAGCTGTGCAGACCGCCGGGACAGATGCGGCAGTAGATGTGAGCGCAGCAGAGCAGGCAGATCCGGCGATGGCAGAGCAGACAACGGACGGGCAGGCATCAGCAGAGCAGACGGCTGATGAAAACATGACAGCAGAAAACCAGGCGGATAACGGACAAGCGGGTGATGGACAGACGGCGGATCCGAATGCAGCAACAGAAACATCAGACAAGCCGTCTGCAGAGACATCGACTGCCACGGATATGGCTGCAGCAGACACAGATGCGACAGAAAACAGCGGTACAGATGCTTCTCAGACTGTGGATGAAACAGCAGAGCAGGCAAGTACATCCCAGACAAACGCATCGCAGGAGACGGTTTATATGATCAAGCAGGGAGACACGTTGGCAAAGATCTGTATGCAGTACTATGGCAGTCTTTCCAAAATGGGGGAAGTTTGTGAAAGAAATCAGATCGAAAACAAAGATAGCATCTACTATGGACAAAAAATAGTTCTTCCGTAAAAAGTATGCTATAATATAATGATATCGGGGTCAAAAGCCCGGGCTATGATGTCTACGGATTGTTCCGTGCTCTGCACTCCCACAATCCTGCCCAATATTCGCATATCGTG
>ERZ826016.371-NODE-371-length-56212-cov-10.898339_pt1 | contig 56212 bp, 64 predicted proteins | sample MGYA00519872_ERZ826016 | MGnify/ENA primary metagenome ERZ826016 (study PRJEB31778, sample SAMEA3449218) | human gut metagenome | biome: human gut; feature: human-associated habitat; material: faeces | place: United Kingdom | collected 2010/2012 ... | reverse complement strand
GGAGCGGGCCGGGACACCTCCCTCCGCTGCCTTGGACACCCTGCTGGCGGAGAAAGGGGAGCCTCCGGTGCGGGATGGGGCCCGGCTGGCCGACCTGCTGCGGCGGCCAGCCGGAGAGGACTGTTAAACATGATGGAAAATCCAAATACACCGCAAAAACTGGCCAGCAGCCGGAAAAGGATCCACTGCCACAGTGCCAGGTGAAGGGGAAGGAATGAAAGTGGTTTAAGACCCAGTAACATGGATAGGATCCAGGATGTCATGGTGGCAACGGTAATGATGATCAGTGAGTATGTGAGCCGTTCCGTGCCAGAACGAATATCCAGTTTTGCAAGGTCGATGCCACTTGTTATAAAGGGAAATCCGGGAATGATAAAAAGCATGGAGCAGATGTAACCGGCTTCGTGCTGCAAATTGATCGAGTATATCAGTTCCAGAAGTTTAAGTAGAGCCGTATAAGTCAGACAGGAACAGGCAATGGAAGCGGTAATGCATAAAAACAGGGTGAAATGGTGTTTGGAAAGTTTACAGCGGATAAAATTTCCAATGCCGGCACCCAAAAAGGCACACAGCATCTCGATTATACCGCCACCCAGAAGAAAGGTGAAGGAACCACAGGCAAGAGCGGCGGCGAGAGCCAGTGTCAGCGGTGAGTAGGTGCGGATATCGACTTCCGCAATCCCGAACTGTTCCTTAATATAAGAATCGATTCCTCTTCCCATACCAGCTTCCTCTCCGACTCACGCTTTATGCCAGATCACACCCTCGCGTGTGTCCTTTAACACAATTCCTTTTGCCAGAAGATCATCCCGGATCGCGTCCGCCTTTGCAAAATCCTTCTCTTTCTTGGCAGCCCTTCGCTCATCAATCTTCGCGAGAACGAACTGTGTGAGCTCGTCATCCACATCACCTGCGGCATCTGCCTTCCCGCACTCCCTTGTGAGGTTGAGTGAGAGCACCTCGTCAAAGCTCTTTATGAGTTCAAGCTTCGTCTTATCGCTGCAGCCGGCTCTAAGTACATCGTATACAACCGTGAGGGCACTTGAGGTATTGATATCGTTTGCAAGAGCGTCGATAAAACATTCTCTATACTTATCAAATGCCTCCTTGTCAATCTCTCCCTCGTCCTTAAGAGTTCCGATTTTCTTCACAAGCTTGTTGTAAGCTGCTGCCACATTGTCCATAATCTCGTAGGAGAACTCAAGAGGCTTGCGGTAATGTGACTGAAGGCAGAACATTCTGTATACAAGCGGGTCGTAGCCCTTCTCCTCAAGCACTGAAACTGTGAGGATATTTCCCGTCGACTTGCTCATCTTTCCCGTCTTGTCGTTGAGGTGATGAACGTGGAACCAATAGTTGCACCACTTGTGCCCGAGATATGATTCACTCTGTGCAATTTCATTCGTGTGGTGAGGGAAGATGTTATCGACGCCACCGCAATGAATATCCATATACTCACCAAGATGCTTCATGCTTATGCATGAGCACTCAATATGCCATCCCGGATAGCCCACTCCCCAAGGGCTATCCCATTTAAGCTCCTGATTATCGAACTTCGACTTCGTGAACCAGAGAACGAAATCCGCCTTATTTCTCTTGTTGGTATCCTCGCTGACGTCGTCGCGCACCCCGACCATAAGTTCCTTCTCGCTCTGGCTTGAGAACACATAGTAGTCCTTAAGTTTCGAGGTATCAAAATATACATTTTCACCCGCAATATAAGCATATCCTTTTTCAAGAAGCACGCTCACCATGTTGATGAACTCAGGTATACAGTTGGTTGCAGGTTCAACGACATCGGGTATGCGGATATTTAACTTGCTGCAGTCAGATAAAAATGCGTCCGTATAGAACTTAGCAATCTCCATGACCGTCTTGTGCTCTCTCTTAGCGCCTTTAAGCATCTTATCCTCACCGGTATCCGCATCGCTTGAAAGATGCCCGACATCCGTGATGTTCATCACTCTCTTTACATCATATCCTACATAGCGGAGTGTCTTTTCAAGAATATCTTCCATAATGTAGCTTCTCAAATTTCCGATGTGTGCATAGTGATACACCGTAGGTCCGCAGGTGTACATCTTAACCTTTCCGTCCTCGTTCGGAACAAACAGCTCAACATTTCTTGTCAGTGTGTTAAAAAAACGAATTCTGTTTTCCATTGTAATCTATTCCTCCATTTGTTTTACCAGTCTTGCGACCGTCTCTTTCAACTGCTGTATATCGTTCATTACAGGGTCAGGCAGATGCACCTGGTCAAGATCCGCACTCGGTATCTTCACATTGTCCCGCTTTACGACGCGCCCCGGAACGCCTACCACTGTTGAATTAGGCGGCACATCGTTAAGCACAACCGATCCCGCGCCTATCATTGAATTGGCACCTATGGTTATGTCACCGAGTACCTTCGCACCACAGCCGACCATCACATTGTCCTCGAGCGTCGGGTGTCTCTTGCCCTTCTGCTTTCCGGTACCTCCAAGTGTCACACCCTGATAGAGTGTTACATTGTCGCCTATTATAGCGGTTTCACCTATGACAACTCCATGTCCGTGATCTATAAAAAGTCCTTTTCCTATCGCAGCACCAGGGTGAATTTCTATCCCCGTCTTTCTCGCGGCCCTCTGAGATATAAGACGTGCGCGGAAATAATGCTTTTTCTCATAGAGTTTATGCGCCTTCCTGTATTTTAAAATCGCCTTGAACGACGGGTACAAAAAGACCTCCATATCCGACTTTATTGCAGGATCCCTGTCGCGTATTATCGCAATCTCCTGTTTAATGATTTCAAACATGAGTCTCTCCTTTTTATATGTTTATGTAAAACAAAAACCCTGCCTCCATAAAAACTATAGAGGCAAGGTTATCGCGGTTCCACTCTACTTAAGAGGCTCACGCCTCCTATCTCGACGACTGTTAACGGTGTCCGCCGTACCGGGATACTCTGTTTCCCCCGATATGCTCCGGAACGCACTTCGCAAAATCCATGTAAAGAACTTCCACCATCATCTGTAAAAGATGAGCTCTTCTCTCTGAAACAATGAACACCTCGCTACTCTTTTCCTTCTAAGCATCTGAATATTAAAGTCATTTCCACTAATAGAATATGCACGACGACCGATTTTGTCAATCTTTTTTTAACCGTTCTTACGACAGCCCTGACATCCCGCACAGCCACCAGCAGGTGCACCGCTCGATATGAACTGCCCCCTCGCAATGTTGTCATAGATATAGTTCTCGACCGACATTATAAGCACCACCGCCTGCGAGGAAATTCCTTCACCCGTTCCGGTAAAGCCAAGCCCCTCCTCTGTGGTTGCCTTGACGTTAACTCTCGTAATGTCAAGTCCAAGCGTATCGGCAATGTTCTTTCGCATCTGTTCAATATGCGGCGCCATCTTCGGCTTCTGCGCAATGATTGTGCTGTCTATATTCTCTATCACATACCCTTCCTCGGACAAAAGCTCGCCCACTCTCTTTAATAAAGCAAGACTGTCAGCTCCCTCATACTCAGGGTCATTATCAGGAAAATGCTTTCCAATATCACCAAGTGCTGCTGCTCCAAGAAGAGCATCCATTATCGCATGCAGAAGCACATCCGCATCAGAATGTCCCAGAAGTCCTTTCTCATAAGGAATCTTAACTCCACCTATTATCAAATCGCGGTCAGGAACCAATCTATGAACATCATATCCCATTCCAACTCTCATAATTACCTCATTTCCATGCCTGTACATTTTATCTGCCAGAACATATTCATCATATCCAAAATGGTACAATCGGTCTGCCCTTTTTGTCAAGAAAAATCGGTCTGAAATAATTATCATTTCCGTATCTTGCACACACCGGCTCCGTTGCCTGAGGGTTATATATAAAAATATCTCCTCCGAGTATCTGCGCCCGCGCCGGGTAATACATTGCCCTTTCGATATCAGCTTCAAGTGCCTGCTTTCCCGTTCCATTTCCTATTTCAAAGCCTGTTCCGCTCAATATCTCACAACCGTCCCGACTTACAAGTTCATCCTGATGTGCCGCACCTTCACAGTCCTGCCATTTTCCATAAAATCCTTCTTCCGCTCCATCAAAATGAAGCAGGATTCCCGGCTGGCCATTCCTGCATATAATCTCATAATCCCTTAGCCTTGCGCCGTTGCCATTATACCCGCTTACTCCGTATATATCCTTAAGTGTATTATCTGCAAGCCTCTCACCCACTGTCTTTTTATCAGTCGGATGAATATTTTTCTTATTTCCGCAATCCGTTATAACCGTAAGTGATGTATTCTTTATTGTCCTGCATATCTTATCCTGCGCCCTTCTTATACCTCCCCAGCCATGTCCTGTGTTAAGCAAGTAGGCGATGGGGGCTGACCGCACACGCACAGTATGCAGCTAGAAAGATAAAGCGTCACATGGTAGGTTCGGTGAAGGTCGGAATGTACTTAAATATATATGTCTTAATTTGTGGCAAAACAAAAGCCGGAAGCTTATCATAATGCCTCCGGCTAGCTTTTAATCCCAATTTATTTCATTATGTGATATTGTAGGACTTTTATCAGCGTTTGCTTCTTCAATTGCTTCAATTTCATCTTGTGACGGCTTATCTTCTGGTATAAATCTGATTAAGACTTTGTAAATTGTATCTATATCTTCTTCAGGTATAAAGTTAATCATATTTTTTATTGTTTCTCTGCTCATTCTTTCATCCCTCCTATATTTTTTTATATACTTGACCTCTTGGAGCTATGTCTTTTATTGTAATAGTATCATCTGCAATTTCAAAAAGTACTCTTAAATCTCCTACTCTTAAACGATAGTCATTGTCATACCCCTGTAATTTCTTTATATCTCCTGAAGGTATCTTTTCGATTGCTTCTTTTAATCTCTTTTTTGTAATAGTATCACAAGAATTGATGTATTTTACTGCTTTTCTTTTATACTCTATCTGCATTATTTCCTCCTGTTGTTTATATTTCATATTTCTTTTTGATAATACCATTATATAACGATAGCGTTATAATGTCAAGAGATTAAACAAAACATTTATTTATTTTCTGTTGTTGCAAGGCTATCCAATACACATTTTATAATATATCCATTAACACTGGTTGCTCCTGATTTCTGTATCAGTTCTTTTGTCCCCTTCGGAAATCTTACAAGAACTTTATCATAATTTTCCTTTTCATATTTTGCTGTTGCTTTTTTCTGCGCTTCTGTTACTGACATTGTTTTACCTCCTTCTTTTGCTTTATAATATCGTAGCGTTATAAGTATGTCAATGGCATTTTTATAAAACAAAAGGACTGAAATTCTTCAGTCCTTAGTTAGTAGCGAGGAAGAGATTCGAACTCCCGACACCATGGGTATGAATTAAAGCTTTAGCTTATTGCTAAATTTAATTCGGTCTTGTGTAGTAGTATCTGTATGTAATATGTGTGTCTTCGCTGCGTGTGTATTCGATTCCTGAATTTATAAAGCAAGCTTCCAATGTATCGTATAAATCTACAAGTGTATTGTTACACCAAATAATTATATCATACTCAAGCTCATCATTTGAAATCTTATTTGCTTTTTCTTCTAGGGCTTCTGCAACGCTGTCCCTATATGGCACATAGTATTTGTGTACATCTATTGTTTTAACTTTTTCAGCCGCTGAAATAAGTTCCTTTTCATCTTTACTGTCTTGTAAAACTTTTACATAGCTGTCTATTTCATCCATTTGCTTACTGAAGGTCACACCGTTTATTTTTTCACTTATAAATCCTTTGTTATGTTTTATCTTCGTTTCATTGTCGGATGAGCTTGCTTTTTCTTTTTGAAACGGAGTTGTTACTTCAAAAGTATATGATGTATTTATATTTTGCTGTGTTTCTTTTGCTTGGTCTTTTTTATCAAACAGTTTACTTATTTTCCCATCAAAATCATCAGTGTGTATAACTGCATATAATGCTATGAGCAAAATACTTATAATTATAATTTGTCTTGTGCTTGTTTTATCCATTTGTATTTCCTTCTTTTGCCATGAATTTACTTAAATCCATGTAGTCGCGGATTGATTGCTTGATTTCTTTAAAATCATAGGCCTCTGATTTTGTTATATGTATGAGTTTTATATCTTTGTTCATGAAAATCGCGTCCTTAAACTCCATATCATTTTTGTGCTTAATATCAAGCTGCATATCATCAAGCTCTATTGCTGTCAATGCCTTGCCATCATAGTCTGCTATTAGGAAATCTACATTTTGTGAAAGAAGCTGCTTAAGGTTCGTTTCAAAATGCTTATCTTTGTATTTCACATAAAAAATATCTGCTAAGCTTACTTTAAATACAATGTTCACATTGTAAGCTTCAAGTTCCTGACACATTTTCTTATAAAAATCTTGTTCAGAAAATGACAGTATGTTCTTTTGAGCATAGCTTTGTGCTATGTCTCGTGCTTTCTGTTTACCTGCAAGATACTTTTTAAGATATTTTTCTTCAGATAGGCTGTTTAATTTAGCTTTTTTTATGAGATGTACTATAAGGATTACGACATTTATTGCCAGCAGGAGAATTATTATACCTTCTGCTATTCCTTGATAACCTATATCTTCTATAATCTCATCTATGTAATCCATGCGATTTTCTCCATTCGTTTAGATTTATGATATTTTGTCCTGTTTTGTTTGTTGTGGCTCAGAGTATTCTTTAGCAGCTTCCTCGAGCTTGCCGATCCATTTGATCTGTTCACGCTCCGGGAGCCTGTGGAAGTACTCTAATAATTCATCGTCATTCTGATAGTGTTGTTGTAATCCGAGCAATTCAGCTATTGGAATCGTAAAATATTCCGATATTTTAATTACCTTGTCGACAGTTGGTTCAGTCCCTCTCTCCCATGAACGAATTGATCCTTCTGTAATTCCTATTTTTCGCGATAATTCTGTTTTAGTTATTCCATTTTGTTTTAAAAGTTTGTTCAGATTTTCAATAAATCTCTCGCTCATTATACTCCTTTCGTAAATATTTACGATAAAAGTATTGACAGTCGTAATTTATTACGCTATACTTTCATTGTAAGTTAATTATTTATTTATTTTTATTTTACTTTTCAGTATATCACACCTCGGACGGCGATAACAAGCCTGATTTAATCACATTAAGTTTTCTCCTTTTGCTTGTGTCGTTGGTTCCGGGTGTGGTATCAACGATTATTTTTTAGGAGGTCTTTGTGATGGAAGATTTAGAAAAAAAGGAAATTGAGGAACAGTTGGCGGAGTTTTTTCCTGATGCTGATGCAAGGGAAATTTTAATCAGCTCATATATCCCATACTTTAGGTCGAGTCGGTCTTATTTTATAGCGGAGAAGCTGACTGATACTGTTTATTATAAAAAAATGGAGCCATCCGAACGGAATGCTGCTTTATATGTTTCTTTCTCGAATCTCTCTCAGGTTATTACCTGTGATGATGATTTCAAGCGTTATTTAAGTGAATTCGAAAACTTTTTCGCTTGTCGCTTAGCAAATCACTTTTGCCGTTCACTCGGTTATGTAACTCGTGAGGATGAAGAAGGCGGTTCGGTTTTTCTTGTTAAGGAGGCATAGACATGGATATTAAAGAATTTTTACTCCTCTATGTACCTTACAAAGACAAAATTGACAGCCTGATTCCGGATGATGTTATAAGAGAATACATTCTTTCTGAAGTGCTTAGCCGGACCTGCTTTCCGTATGAGCAAACGAAGAAAATACTTCATCATGAATTTTTCTGCAGATATGATAATGATGTTGCAAGCCTTGTTACACTTTACAGCTTTGTATCAAATTTGTATTTGAGCGAATTTTGGAATTACGATTTTGTGCCGTATGATGACAGGGTGTTCATAGCAGATAACTGTGCTGCCCTTCTTGATATGGTCGATGAGTTTTTGATTTCTTATGTGATGTCGTTATCCGGTTATGTGAGGATTACTAATCAGTATGATGTTCATGTATGGACACGGTGAGGTGCTTATTCTGATTGATGATTATTTCGGAGGTATTGTGTATGAATTTATTAGGTGAACCTAATACTTGTTTTGATTTTGGCTCTTACGGTGGACATTATAATTTCAAAGGTGAGCCTGTTGTTGATTGGGAAACAGGTACTGATGCTGATTTTGATTCACATTCTGTAGATGTTCAGAATGGTGAAGGTTATTATGATGATCATGGTCATTATGTTACTTATCATAAAGAATGAAAGTATGAGCATAGTGCTCTTGCTTGACAGCCGGTGGCGCGGCTGCCTTATTAATAGCCAGAAAGGAAAAATACTATGAAGAAAATCACTGAGGACGTTTTAGTTTTATCGATCGACCATTACGAGGTCAAGGACGAGACAACCGGACAGACAAATTCCGGTGTAACCTGCTGGTACTATCCGAACGCTGCGCTTGACGTTATCGACGGCGGAGCTAACAGCAAGGGAATCAAGCCGGCTAAGATGGCTCTTGAAGAGAAGTTTCTCAGATTAAATCCGGATATTAAGGTTCCTTGTATTGCAGAGGTCACTTATGTTATGAGACCTGACAGCAAGGGTAAGCTTCAGCTTACAGCTACTGAGTTTGTTCCTCAGGCTGCTGTTCTTAAGCTCACTGTTACACCTGCATCTGCAGGTAAATAAGGTATATACGCTTATGGCGCATATATAAATCTTTCATCATTGGGAGTGCAGTCATCGTGCTGCACTTCCCTATAACAAGGAGGATTAAATGTCTCTTGTTTTATTAATAATGATTATTTTCTCTTTTGTCGTTTGCGTCCGGAGTGTAATCCGTGAGCGTAAGTATCGCAAGTCGGCGAAGGTGAAAGCGGTGTCAGAAAAGTACACCGGAGAATTTTAAGATATTGTTTGAAGGATGACGAACAGATATCGAGAATAGATTTGATGTCTGATTCCCGGTATCTGTTTTTTATTCTGGAAGGAGCTTAAGCATGAAAAAGGCAGCATTACGACGTGTAATTATATATGTTCTCGTTTTTTCATTGACATTCACATCTGTCAGTGTTGCTATTGTGCGCCCGGTTGAGGTGCAGGCTTCGGCAGGTGTTATTGAAGGATGGGAAGTATTTGTCGGAATACTTTCAAGCCTCGGCTTCTTCTCTTCCAGCTCGTCAGCCGGACAATCATATTATGAGCAATTTTTAAGTTATGTAAGTGGTACTTCTGATTTTAGCACTCAGGTTTATTCTATGTTTTCTAATTTGCCCTCTGATCTTGTTTCTAATGGTGTTGAGCAGTCAACCGCTAATCAGATGTGTAATTGTTTAATAAATGCGCTTGTTAATCTTTTTGATCGTGATTTACTTTTTAATGGTAGTGATTTTAATAGTCAATATTCTTATAAATTAAATGGTGAAGTTGTTGGTTCTGTTAATTCCGAGGTTGTTGATGGCCATTTGAGAATGGTTGAAACTTATGTCGGAGTCAAATATGGTATTGTTTTTGAGTGTAATCTTGAAGAAATTATTAATGAGCATAAACTTACTTTTTCGCTTGGTGATGGGACTATTCAGTTAATTGATAAAGAAGCTTCAGATGCAGCTATTCAGACTTATACTCTGAATCTTGTTGAGTTTTTGAAGAAGATGGTTGTGAATTGGATGAATGTTAAGACTAAGGAAATCGCAAAAAATAAAGTCTTTGTTGCTAATGCTCGAATTGCACTAGCTTCTCCTGTAGATTCTACTTTTTTAGAGCAGTCAGCAATTAAGGATAAATTATCAACACAACTATTACTTTTATCACATAATTTTTTTGACGTTTATAATTTAGGTGATATGGCCTCTACTGCTGCTAAAAAAATGTCTTCTCTGTCTGATGGATACATTGATTTTGTTTTGAATCGTGGGGGATATACGCTCCCTACTTCTTATTTGATGATTATCAATGTTTTTTTTAAGAATGCAGTACCTAGCTCATTGAATATTGCATTCACTGAAGATTTGAGCGGCTATTGTCTTGTTAATGACAACGGTATTATTAAAAAAACAGATACTTCCGGAAATTATACAACCATTGACTATTTTGCTATTGCTTCTTATAGTTCAAGCACCGGAAATGTTGTATTTAATAACGCGAAACAAAGTAATGCTTTTAGCTTTATTGGTGTTCCTTTTGAGGATTATATTGACTTAAACAGTAAGGCTGTCTTTTATTACGTTGTTGATTTTGATATGACTAAATATTTCTCTTCTGTTGCAAATTATGATGACAGTATCTCTTATGAGGATGAAATAGAAGATAATTTAATTTATGGATCTTCAGATTTTGCTTCATCTGCTGATTCAGATATTTACATTCCGGATGTTACTACTTATGACAATATTGTTAAGAATATTGAAAATGCATCATCTGATGAACTTGATTCTGCTATTGATGCAGCTCAGAAAGAATACACTAAAGCATTAGAAAACGCAAATGATTCTACTGCTTCAGGAGATTCCGAACTAACTGATTCAATTCTTTCAATTTTGCAAAAAATTTTGAACGCTATTCTTTCCTTGCCTGGCTCTATTTTATCTAATCTTACCGGAGATTTGTCTTTTATAAAGGAAAAATTATCTAATATGAATATGGCTGTTGATAATAACCTACCTATTATTCAAGACGTGGCGAATAATGGTGCTTTGACTGTTGAAAAGGTCAATGAGCTTGTAGATGCTCTTAATGGTGCACTTGAAAAGAATGGTGTTATCGGCGGTGTCAATGAGCGAGTGGATGATATTGCTGAGGACAGTGCTGCTATTGCCGGAGCAATTTCCTCAGCTATTGCAGGTGATAAATCTATTTCTGTATCTATTGCACCAGCAGAACAAATACCTGAAGATCAAGATAATTTTAATCTTGGTTTTTTTAATATACTATATCTGCTTTTTCTTATCCTTTTCAAAATCATTATGATTTTTTGTCATTGCCTTGAACTGCTTTTCACTATTCATAGTGTGACGGCTTATCCTTATTTTATTAACAATGATATGATCCGAGGTCTTAACTTGATTAAATCCGTTAATATTACCGGAGGACTTTTAAATATATCACTTTATGATTTTCTTTTTGCTTTGGTCAGAATCATACTTGTTTTTTCGGTAATCAGGCTGATCAGGCATTATACAGATAGATTATGATAGGAGGTATTTTAATATGAATCCTTTTACAGCGATAGGAGATGCAATCTCCGGAATAGTTCAATGTGTGAGCGATGTTACTACCGCAGTTTTCTCAGCACTTAGCGGACTCGTTAATGGTCTTGAGTATGTAGATACAACAATTATTAATATGAAAAATCTTGACATTGAAGCCGTTCAAGGTGGTGCTTCTCTTCCGGTTGTTCAGGCTGTAGCTGCTATAAAGTATCTTATGCCGACCGATTTGTTTTATTTTCTTTACTTATTTATTTTAATAGGTATTTGCTTATCTATATATAAGATTGTGGCATATATGCTTACTGTCTTATTTAATAAGATAGTACCTAATTCCGGAGGTTTCAGTGCTTCTTCTATTTTGTCCGGATTTGCAAATAAATTCCGGTGGTAGTTACTTTGTTAAATCTTGCGCAGATTTAAATAAATAATATTTTTACAAGGAGGTAGTGCCATGTCATTTGTTAATGCAGCTGTGACTGCCCTTAGTGCAGCAAAGACTGCTGTTGGTTCTGTTGTTTCCGGTGTGCCGATTATGCGTGAAGGTGAAACTTCAGCATCAAGCACAATTCACATTAACTTCGATCCGACGCAGATGTTTACATACAGCAATGTAATCATTGACTGTATGATGCCTGTTGTGTACATAACCGCGGGTTTGTCACTTGGCTTCACTGTTATCTATGCACTCAAAAGTGCATTCAGCTCCCGTTTTTAGACAGACGGATAAGCGTTTTAATCTGTGGTGGGGATGTTTATTATCCCCTCCGCAGGCATAAAAAATATGTGATGGAGGTTTTATATGTCTAAGCGTTGGCTTATGGTACTGTCCGGTTTGTTTGCCGTCAGTATGTTTATTGGTTTTAATTTTGTAAATGTTTGTGCTGCCGAAGAAAGTTCTGAGGAAGTTTCGACGGAAGATTGGAGTTTATTCAAATATTATGAGGATAAGATTAACAGTCTTTTTCCTTCTTCCGATGCAGCGTTTGAATCCGAATCATCCGATGATGAACCTATTGAGAGTGAATCTACATCATACAGTGCTGAGGAGCTTGAATCTCTCACTGATAAGAAGAAAGCTGATAAAGAGAAAGCTGAAGCCCGTTCTGAAGCTCTCAATGAATCAGAATCAGAATCCGAGTCAGCATCTTCCTCATCCGGTGGCAGCACTGTTATAGTTCAGGAGCAGGATGATTCCGCGGTGCGTACCCTTATTAATGAACTTATCAAGGGACGTGATACCTTAAACGGCTTCCAGAAGCAGGTTCTTAACCGTCTTGATGCCATTTCTTTCTGCTCTATCGTGATTATGGCTGTGACAATCTGTATTTTCTTTTCTCGGAAGTAGGTGGTTTCATGGATGTTTTAAATGCTTTTGTGACGTTTTCAATTCTCATATCGTTTTGTGAGATACCGTTTATCTTTCTTGATAAGCTTTCCGATGCTGTAAAGTTTCGAATTAAGCTTGACAAGAAGCCATTAAAAAATAAGTAAACTGGAGGTTTTCATGAAGAGAGTTATCCTGATTTTATTATGTGTTATCGCGGTAATAGCTGTTGCAATTTACATTAATCTTAACTTTACGGTTCCCGGATGGGTGTTTGTCTTGTGTGCTGCAGCATTAGGCGCGCTTGCAGCCTTCTTCTTTAAGGTTCCTGCCCGCAGACCGAAGAAGGGAGACAGACATGATTTTTAATGATGATGTCCCGGTTGAGGTGACAAGTTCTGAGTCTTTATCAGATGAGGACGTATCTGAAGCAGAATCATCCGAAGCGGATACATCTGTATCGGTAATATATGTCGGCTCTACGTCGGATGTTACTCTTGAGACTGTTGAGGCTTATGAGCCGGAGTATCTTAATTACAATATGATTTTCGGTATTGTATTTGGGCTTTATCTTATCATGAAGCTTATGAAATTTGTTTCAAAGGCTCTTTTTGTCCGGTTCGACGGCGGAGGCACTAAGGAGGCATAACATGAATTATCGTGTTGATATTCCGAATCTGTTTGAACGCTTCAGACGGCAGCTCAGCATTTATTCCGGTAATACGGTCTACTACCGGATTGTGTCAGATAACAGTGTGCTGCCATTGATGCAGAGTGATTACCGGCTTGAAGAATTTACCGTTGTCGGATATATCACCTATGACAAAAAAGACTATGCTGCAGTTATGTACAAGAGTGCTCCTGATCACAAAAAGGTCGGGAGAATCGGCTATATACCTGCTGATGAGTTTATTGACGGTGATATTTTTGCTTCTGCAGGTCAGGCACAGATTGCGATGCAGAGCAGGCTGGAAGCTGTCTGTAAAATTCCCGTTGAGGTTGAGGAGGGATTTTAATGTTTGGTTTTAGGTCGGTAATGTTTTTTTTTAAGATTTTATGCAATGTCATCATTTTAGCTTTTGTTGTTTTTATTGTAAAAGATGTGGTGGAAGTCCCTTCTGAAAATGATGATAATGACGATAGTGAGTAAAATAAAGTAAGGAGTGATTGAGCTTGGTGCTGAGTTTTGAAATGGTTTTTCTTAGTCTGACTAATTTTTATTCAGTTTATTTTTTTGCTGTAAGGATTTTGCTAGCTTTATTATTTTTTGTTAATTTTTTATTGTTCTTATTTTTACTTTTTACGTCTGCACATGAGCAGGAAGATGAAGAAAATCGCAGTAAATAATTGGAGGTAAAATAATGGTTTATTGCATTACAGAAATGGGTGTCTATGAAGCGGACACCCTCGAACATTTAAAGAAAAAGGTCGGCTTAGACCTTAAGAAAGAGGATTTTAAGTTTTTCGGTCCGGATCAGGTTATTAACCTGACTGCCCGTGACGTTGATTTCATTCAGGATCGAAAGCAGCTCTCCTCTATTATGTTTCATAATTTTTTCAGGAAGGATCCGCGCCCTACTATCTTCTTTCTTCTGCAGATGTCAATAATAGCTATCAATTTGATTATGAGCATTAACATCTATAACATTTTCAAAGGCTTTATAGAGAGCTTCGGCGCTATGTAGGAGGTGCGCATGGCTAAGGATATTGACTTTCAGGCGTTGTTTTCGGGCATGGCTGCATCAGGTGACAGTAACCCTATACAGGCAATTCACAATATTTTGCCGACGTATGATAATGTGCAGATGCAGCTCCGCTTCCAGGCGGAATACTACATTAACAAGTATGACCTTGAAGATGCCCGTGAGGTATTCCGCGAAATTGATAAAATCATGGGACAGAATAAAAATCTCACTATGCTGCAGAGCAAGAATATGCAGGCTCTTTTGGCAGCTTATACGCAAACCGAACTTGTCAGAGGAATCAAGGTTCAGGCAATTAATAACACATCATCCGGTGAGGTATCTGAATAATGCCGGGGAGTATTATCGGGCTGGTCGGCAAGCAGCGTTCCGGAAAAACTCTTATGAGCTATCTACTTGCTAAAGCCCTTTATCAGTCCGCTAAAGATAGCGGTTATCTCCTCCGCTGCTATTCTAATTTGTACTCACCGGAGGATGATTTCATGACTTATATATCATCAATTAGCGAGATTCCTCTCGATCTTGAACCTAAGATTGTGCTGATTGATGAGATTTATAACGGCTGTGATTCTCAGGATTACAAAAAGCTTAAGGATATTTCGATTTTTCTAAATACCATTGGCAAGCAAAATTGTCTTTTTCTGTATACTACGATTGAGGCAGGAATGGTTTATAACCGTTTCCGCAATCAGACAAATACATTTGTCCTGGTCAAAAAGGTGAATGATGTGATATTCTACCGCTTTTTTTATCCTGATACATGTACATATCATGATCTGCAGCTCAAGCTCACTCCGGAGCTGTTTGTTAATGTTCATTATGACACGAATTTTATTCCCGTTGTGTTCGACTGGCGAATGGACACTTGGAACGAGAAGCTGCAGGAGTACTACCGGAGATACTATCCGGATGTTTTATAATTAACTTACGAGGTAACATAATGGTTGATGAAAGATTTAAAAACAAGATTCAGGAGGAATTTGCTCCTGAGCAGTCTGAGGAATGGTTTTCTAAATCCTCGAAAAAGTTCTTACATAATATTGATACTTTTTACTATTCCGTGAAGCTGCTTGATGACTTCACGCAAAACGGTCATTCAAAGAATGTTGTACGTTTTCGTAATTATCTCAAGTTATTTTCAAAGCTCGAGTTTGGAAACTGTAAGGCTCTTAATATCCCCGGATGTGAGGAGCTTGTTGCTTATAATTTCGGTTATTCGAAATATTATAAGGTGCAACTTTCCTATCCCGATATGTTTGATATTTTTATAGCTCCTGTGGTTCCGCCCGGAGCTGACGGTGCTGAATCCGTAACAAGTGAGATTATTGTGCAGCTTCGTTCTTATATGCTTTGGCTTATGGGACCGCAGGAAGCTTTTCACACTTCTTTCATTTTTATAAAAATGCTCTGTGATTATTTTAAGCTTGGAATCGGTGAAGTTAAGGAGAATCGTATTGACTATGCCTGGCACAGTAATTATCTGTCTGCTCCCGAAAAGTTTTTCCAGATTGATCATTTCCATGAAATGCAGGTGAGCAGCTTCCGCGGTGTATCTTATCATTATTCCTTCAAGTCCGGCGGTGAATATGAGAATGATTATGTTGCTCTCGGCAAGCGTTCGGATAAGGTCTTTGTGCGTATATACCTGAAGAGTAAGGAAGTTGTTGAGATGGGCTACAAGCCTTGGTTTTTGAAACTGTGGTATGATAGCAAGCTTATTTCGAAGTATGATTTTTACTGTTTTGAGTATGCTTATGTTGAGCACAGTTGGAAAAAGCTTGACCTTGCCCGGCTTAAATTCTATTCAGAGTATGGTTCAGATGCTTATTTTGTCAAGATGTGTAATAAGTATCTGAATAATGATGTGTCCTACAATTATGACGAGATTGCCGTGCTCGCTAACAAGCTTACTCCCCGGGTAACATCGATTATGAATGTTGAGTTTCAGACGATGCGCCGTGGGACTAAGAGTTATGTGCTGCATCCGTTCCGCGATAAATATCCTGATCCGCTTACTGAGCGTGTTGATATGTATTTTGACAACTGGGAACCCATAATTGAATATCTTACTTTTTCAACTCTCCGGCTTACAATTCCGGAAAATGATGATAATGGCAATCCGCTTCCTAAATCAAAAAGGCGGAATGCTCCGTTTTGGGACCGGTTGCGAGCTACATCCTGCGAGTACATTCCTTATTCTGCAGATGGTCAGAAGCTTGTCCGGGAGTATTCTCGAAAGCTTAATGCTGATCTTGTCAAGAGAAAGATGCTTAATAACGTTGTGTCATTTGGTTTTTATAAAAAAGGTGTTAATGAGGACACTGTTGAGAAGGACTGCATGGATGCCCTTCTTCGTCTCAATGATAATGATATTAAGAATATGACCTCATATAAGAATAAGCAGCGTATGGTTAAAAACCGGATTGATTACAGTGAATGCTTTGATGATGAGAATTTTGAATCCGCTTTTGACCTGGTAAATCGTGAGACCGGGGAGGTAGTATCATGACGCTTCATGAAGCTTTAAAATCTTTTATTAAATACCGGGAATCGTACTGCAGTCAGGCGACAATTAATGATTATATGTCGAACCTGAATATTTTTATCAGGTATATTAATGATCCGGATCTGCAGATTGATTCCGTGTCGGCTGCTCAGATTGTTGCATATCAGACATATCTGCGCGATTATGTTAATCCTTATAACGGTAAAAAGCTTGCTGTCCGGTCGATTCGTACATATATGACTGACGTGCGTACTTTTTTTAATTATCTTTATGATTTTGAACTTATTGAGAAAAATCCGGTAAAAAAAGTGAAGATAATTAAAGATACCCAGCGGCAGCTTGCACCTTTAACTGTTGATGAAGTTTCCGCTGTTGACCGTTGCTTTGAACTTAATACTTTAAACGGTCTCCGCAATTATCTTATGTTTCATCTTTTTTTAGATTGCGGCTTGCGCCGTCAGGAAGTATTTAATCTGTGCTTTCGTGATGTGCATTTCCGTGAAGGATACATTTTTGTCCAGGGCAAAGGACGAAAAGAACGCTTTGTTGCACTTCCTCTTTTTATTAAAGACAGATTTAAGATATATCTTACAATGCTCGGTGAACCTTTATCGTCTCCGGAGCATTGTTTTAAACTTGTTGATGGACGTGAGTTTACCGATAACGCGCTTAAAGATGTATATGCAAGGCTTCAGCGCCGGACGCATATCAAACGGCTGCATCCTCATTTTTGCAGACATACATTTGCGACGAGCTATATTTTTTATGGCGGTGATGTGATTAATCTGCGAGAAATACTTGGTCATTATGACGTAGAAATAACTCAGAATTATGTGCATGAGGCGAGTAAGCTGCGCCTGATTCATTATCCGATATATAAAATCGATGAATGTTTTATAGGAGGTTTTACAAATGAGTGATGAGCTTTGTCCTGGTTACGTTGTTTGTGGTGAGCTTGGCTTTCAAAAATTCATGCTGCGGAATATCATTGAGAAATCAGTCAGGGCTTTTGATGAAATCCGGAATGATTTTAATGACATTCGGAGTCAGTATATTGCTTTAGGCTATAAGCTTGATCAGTTTAAGACGAATGGCTATTATAAGACATTCGGCTTTGACAGCTTTGAGGACTTTGTGGAAGCTAATTTTCATATTGAGAAAACCGCGCTTTCCCGGTGTCTTAATGTATTTTATGAGTTTTCAGCCCGTAAGGGTTCAACTCATCAGCCTGTAATTGATGCAGCGTTTGAGGATTACAATTATTCTCAGCTATCGGAGCTTGTGTCGATGGCTCCTGCAGATCGAAAGCTTGTATCTGCAGATATGTCTGTTTCCAAAATCCGGGATTTGAAGAAATCCCTTAAAAAGAATGTGAATCAGGTACTTGATGGAGTGCTTCCTGATTCATATTCAGTCAGTGGGCCGGCTCCGGCTGTCCCTGACTCTTTTGCGCCTTCAGCAAATGTCTGTCCTGAAGCTCAAGAACCGGATGAGCCGGATGAGGTTTATGACTATGATCCGGATGATTCTCCGGAGCCTGTTCCTTCTGTGTCTGCTAACCGTTTTAACTGTTTTAAGTTTTCGAATCTTAAGGGTATAGCTAAGATTAATTATCTTGTTAAGACGGAGGCTGAGCATCCGACTGTGGGTTTTGTCTTTTACAGCAGCACAGGCAGCATACTCAACCCGGTTGTTTTTTCTCAGAAATTGATTGATGGTGTTTCATTTGATTTCCTTGGTTTCGATTCCGTAAATAATGTTATGGTTATTCGTGAATCAAATGACTGAATAAAAGGCTGCATCTGTGTAGTAAAATGTATCATAATCGTGTACAAAGTTGCGACGTCGCAATTTTGTATGTAACGATGATACATTCTAGGACAAGGAGTGCAGCCTTTTTGTGCCTGAAAACTGTGTATGCAGCTTTCAGGCTTTTTTTGTCCGGAATTTTAATCAGTGTATGGGTTTTATTATAACTGCCGGGGTGAGTATGCTGCCTGTGCTGCTGTGTGTATGTTCCAACCGTGGATGTGTAAGCTGTTCTATCGTCTACGTACCGTGCGTGTGCGGTCAGCCCCCATCGCCTACCTGCTTAACAGATGCCGAGGGGCTACAGCCTTCCGAGGCATCTAAGGCTGTTCATTTTAGGGTTTGCCCGCCGGGGTTCCCCCGGCGGCAAACCTGGGCGAAAGGCTATCCCCTCCGTGTTTTTACCCTCAAAAATCGCAAAAATGGCCACCCCCTTCTAATAGGTGGTCTGAGAATACATATCAAAAATGCCTCGAAAGCCTTGTTTTACCGCATGTTGTCCATGTTGTTGTCGTGTCGCGGTTGCATGACCTTCGCGACAATAAATCATGTTTGTGATGCTGTCTGTGCTTGTGTCAAACGTAGGTGATTAGCCGTAGTCGGCTCTAGCACTCAAGCCTGAGAATATGTTATCTGTGAGCTTTGTGTGTAACCTGCGCGCGTCCTAGATACACAAGAGCTAAGCTTGTGGTCAAAACTGTGGTCAGGTTGTTGATAAGCGCTCTTTGTCCCTCATTGTGTCATAACCTCGGCGCACTTATCAATGAGCTGTCCATGGTTTTGTCCATGAGCTGCTCGCCCGTGTATCTTTGCCGCACGTAGGTTATGCACAATGGTCATAGACGTGTCAACTTACAGCCTGCACTCGGAAACTTTAAGTAGTGGCTGTGATATGTAAATTTACCTTGGCATCTGTTAAGCAGGTAGGCGATGTGGGCTGACCGCACACACACGGTACGCAGTTAGAGAGATAGAGCGTCACATGGTAGGTTCGGTGAAGGTCGGAATATACTTAAGTATATACGACTTAATTTGTGGCAAAACAAAAGCCGGAAGCTCTTGCCTCCGGCTATTGTCTATTTTCTAATTCATTCAACTTTTCTATTATTGTATCTCTTATAAATGCACTGTTGGTTATTTTTAAATTTAAAGCTTCAATTCTTTCTTTCGTTCCTTTAGGAAAAACAATATTTAGACGATAATTTTCTTTTTCGTATTTCCTTATTGCTTTTCGCTGTGCCTCACTTGTTTTTAACTCTTCCATGATGTACCTCTAAGCGTATTGTAAGCGACCTTTGGGCTGTGGTATTTCTCTCCCTAGTTCTTTAGCTGTTTCAATCCATTCATTTATAATAATTTCTGCATTATCTAATGCCTGCTGTATGGTTTTGCCATCAGCCATACAGCCAGGAAGCTCAGGAACATCTACAATAAAGCTTTGATCTTCTTCTGACCAGAAGATTATTCTTTCATATTTGTACATAAAATTTTATACCTCCAATCTATATTTTAAAATTATACTTCTAACCTGTTTTACCTGATATGGTTTTGTTTTATTTTTATCAGGTTGAATATTGATAATTTCTGTAATTCCATCTTTAGTGTATATAAAATGGTCACCTCTTATCCTACATTTAAAGCCTAATGTTTCAAGTAGCTTTTGCAAATCCGCAAATCGAATGTTATTGTCTTTAGTTCCGCTCATCACATCAATTAAAATTTTGTCAACCGTTGGCATTTCTGCTCCTCCTTTATGTATATATTATACATCTATGTGCGTTATATGTCAACGATTTTATATAAAATAAACCGGAGACTCATCATCTCCGGTCATGTAGTAGCGAGGAAGAGATTCGAACTCCCGACACCATGGGTATGAACCATGTGCTCTAGCCAACTGAGCTACCTCGCCATATTAAATTGATAATGTATGGGGCCTATAGGGCTCGAACCTATGACCCTCTGCTTGTAAGGCAGATGCTCTCCCAGCTGAGCTAAGACCCCATAAGTTGTTTTGTTTGCCTGCCGTTGATTAGCTTGCTTAGATAATATAACACCCCGGTAATCAAATGTCAACAACTTTTTTAAATTTTTTTATTTTTTTCAAAAATATATATTTTTGCATCATCTTACATTAAATGTTTTATTTGAAAAATAATACACAAGCGCAGATGCCCCGCTCAACATAACGGCAAGCACCAGTGCCAGTACAATATCAAACATTGCAGCAGAACAATTAATATACACACAGCCATAACATATGGCAAGCATTCCCGCATGTGCGGCATAGAATGTGTAGCCTTTAGTCTTTAGCTGTACAGTGTACGGCTGACACATATAATATACCAGCAGATTAAACACGGCATAGAATACCGACAGCAGAATTATTCCCGTACATACAGGTATAAGCATTTGCATATGTGCTATATTTCCTGTTGAGACAGCAACCGCAATAAAGCAGATGCACATGACAACAGCCTGAATCAGCTCACACAATACCAAAATTCTGAGTCTCACCATATAATTTCTGAAATTATATCTTCTGCTTCTATATGCACTTGAATTAAGCATATCAAGATCCATATAACAGAACATAAGCTTGCACAGCTTCGGAGTAACCGAAAGCCAATACATAATGAACACCATAATCGGAAGTGCCGCGCAAAGAACCGACCATACAATATCCCTTGTGCTCTCAGGTGACATTCTGCACAATACAATGCCAACTACAGCAGCAACAATAATAAGAATACACCTTACCAGAATTATGTTTCTCACATAATCAAGATTCCTTGAAAAGAATATTTTATGAAGATACTCCAGTCCCCTGCTCTTATCCTTGCCAAACTCCTTAAAGCTTCCGTCTGCCGAATACTCGCCCATGGCAAGCTCGCCGTACTCTTTGTCCTCGTCCTGCTCTTTTCTGTTTTTCTCCTTCATCCGTGCGATACAGCTCTTGGCAATGTATGCATATCCGTCGTAGTTAAAAAGCTCATAAAGCACTACTGCCGCTACAACCAGCCCTGCAAGAAGCCATATATAGTTATACAGATACACGGTTAAATCGACAACTCTGTTTCTCAGAAACGGAAATGCATACGCCATGAACACACAGGTTCCCATTATAACTATGGTTACAATAGGAATCTCATTAATTATCCTTCCGGTATATCTGAATACATACAGGTTAATAAATTCTCCGAGAAGTCTTGAAATAAGTATCCAGATCATCAAGTAAAACGCATGTCCGAAATCAATACCAATCACAAAGAAAGCAAGAGTAAATCCCACTGCATCTATAATCAGCTTATATACCATTCTCTCCTTAAAAAACAGCGACGGTTCAACCTGCATGGTGTCTAAAAGTGCATGTGCATCCTCGTCCACATCAAACATTCCCGAGTTAATCAGTGACCCGCATATGCAGCTCAAAAAACTTGTGAAGTACACAACCGATTGTCTGAGCTGAAAGCCTTCAGCTACACTGATTTTTGACAAAATCCTATACGGAATATACATAAACAGCAATACATATATGAGCTTATACAATATTCCGAGAACAACCTTACCTATCGCACATATCATGGACTGCGGACTCACCTTATCGGTGCCCACACTCCTGTGTGGCTGCTTTATATGCAATAAATTCCTGACTCTTCCGGCTTCATTGTCCGCTTCAAGAAGGAACTGATAAAATAACCTCTGACGCATTTATCTTCCTCCTTGTATAGAGCCATCGACAACCGTAACTTCCTCGTCACTTAAGAACACCGCAACCGTATTGTCACTACATCCAAGAAGCACAATTCCGTTCTCCTTTATTCTGTCTATATAGCCCTTGATGTCCTTAAGAAAATCCAGATTGTTTATGCTTTTAATATTATCTACTATAAGAATCGGAGGCATACTTATGAGAAAACACAAAAACTGAAGTCTTACCCTCTCCTCCCATGTAAAATCACGAAGCAGTCTGTCAGCCCTTATATCGGAAAGTTCAACCATGTTAAGATACTCATCAATCGTCTTAGGCTGCATTATATTCTTAGAATTCAAATCCATATAATACTTCAAAAACTCTCTTATGGTTAAAAACTCCGGGAACACCGGATCCTCATCAAAATGTGCCACCATAACCGGAGACATGCAGTTTCTGCCGCTGCACATCAGCTCAATTCTTCCCGACTCATATCTGCCCTCATAAGATATGCAGTCAAAAAAAGCTTTTTTGATTCTCTCAGGTGCATTTATTCTGTATGCCTTACCTTGTAAAAAGGAATAAGCGGCATTATTAAGCAATATATCATCCTTATCCGTAACGACAAGGTCTCTTATAACAAGTCTCATATGTAAACCTCTTCTTTGTCATATTTATCAAAATGCTGTAACCTTATCTAATCATGCAAGCATGTTGACTCTCTTGCGCTCATTATATCATACCACAACCGGCATTGTTTGCAAATAGCAAAAACAGCTTGTTAAACCGTTAACGCTATGCTATTATAATACAATGTCGGCTGCTTGAAGGCAACAGACATATTTTGTTATTTACACATAAGGGATGGGGTTAGACATGAAAGAATTTTTTAAAAAATACAAGCATGCTCTGCTTGCACTGTACACACCTGTATATCTGGCTGTTTTTTATGTACTTGAACACACTATAACAACCGATTTTATCACACTTAATTCACCGGTTGACAATGCAATACCTTTTATACCGGTATTTATAATACCGTACATTTTATGGTTCGTATATGTTGCCGGAAGTGCGGTATATTTTATATTTGCTTCACAGCGTGATTTTGTCAAGCTTATGAGTTTTCTCATAATAGGTATGACTGCATATCTCATTATATGTGCTGTATTTCCTAACGGCCTTTATAATTTTCGCCCTGGCAGTCTCGATATGGACAATCCGTTCAACAGGCTTGTAAGATGGTTATACAGTACGGACACATCAACAAATGTGTTTCCAAGCATACATGTATATAATTCCATAGGTGTGCATGTTGCAATCAATAAATCGGACAAGATTAAGAGCCGTTTTATCAAAAAAGCATCTCTTATATTATGTATTTTAATATGTTTATCCACCATTTTTCTCAAACAGCATGCACTTATCGACGTTATAGGCGGCTGTGTGATGGGACGCATCGTATATGTGCTTATGTACGAGACAAAATTATCGGCATTTATCGATAAAAAAACCTGGAACTAACGCATCCGTGCGGAGCGTTTTTGTGTAATGTGAACGACGTTTCATATTACATAAAAAACAGCATTTAGAATCATCATGTTGCGATAATTCTAAATGCTGTTTTTTAGTTAAATCCTATTATTTTCTGAAAAAGTCTGTATCCGGCTCTCTGAACAGCCCTCGATGTCTTTCCCTCCCATCTCAGCGCAGCACCAAGAAATGTATGCATTATGTTCTTATAAAGTCTCGGATTTTTCTCCTTAAGATACATCCACAGCTCATGTTTTTTCTTATAATTTTCCTCATCCTTTGAAAGTACGCAAAAAGCTGATGATATTGTCATCATAATATTGACATAATTCTGCATGTACTTCATGCACGGACGCTCGGTTATGGCATCATAGTCAAAGTAATCAATCATAAGCCTGTTGACACGAAGCTGCTGATCGATTCGCTTTATCATGACCGACTCGTTGACCGACTGGTCATCTCTTCCTATAAAATAATGATAGAATACCACATCCGTGTAGTACATCTTCTTCACATAAGGAAGCGGATTGAAAATAAAAATGTTATCCACATAGAAGGTATGCTTCGGAAGCTTCAATCCACATTCCCTTAAAAGTCCGGTCCGATATATTACAGAATGCATAAGTATATACTGTGCCACCCTGAAATGTCCTACATCATGCCATGTAAAATACCTGTCCTTAGGAAGAACATTATGGTAGCTCATAACCTTCTTGTGATGTGCCCCCTGCTTATCATAGACAAAATTGGAGATAAGCATGTCAAGCTTATCGTCATTATTTAATGAATCCCTCATTATATTGAGAAGCTTCTTGTAGGCGTTCCTGTCAACCCAGTCATCACTGTCCACAACCTTAAAGAAATGACCTGTAGAATTGGCAAGTCCCGTATTGACAGCCTCACCGTGTCCGCCATTTTCCTGATGAACAGCCTTTACAATAGTCGGATACTGCTTGGAATATCTGTCCGCAATGGCAGCAGTTTTATCCTTAGAGCCATCATCGACAATAATTATCTCAACTTCCTCTCCGCCTGCTAACAGCGAATCAACACATTTTTCCATGTATTCCTGTGAGTTGTAACATGGAACTGCAACAGATAACAGTTTTTCACTCATATCTATATCTCCTCACTCTTCTGCACCGAAACACTTCCGGCATTATATCCATACACATATTTCAACAAAACAAAGGTCAACACCATGCTTATAAGCATGGCACCTAAAATAACTGCAGCATTATTCATGCTCTGAGGCATAAACTCCGTTATCAGCACCGATATAAGATTCGCTCCTATATGAAATATGACAGGAGCCCATATCGTCTTAAATTTCTCATATACATACGCAAGCATAAGTCCAATTATGAATGCATAGACAAACTGTACAAGATTTCCATGGAATGCTCCAAAAAACAGTGCCGATATAACCACCGCTGCCTTGACATTTATCATATCCCGCAGTCTCTTATATATCATTCCTCTGAAGAAAAGTTCTTCAAGAATCGGTGCCGCGATAACAGCAGACACGATCTCCATGAACAAACCACCTGAGTAAATCACCTCCGAAACCTGCTGATACTTAGGCGAAAACCTTGCAATCTGACTTAGCGACACAATCACATTCACACTTACCGCTGCCGACATTCCAAGCACAAACACTACCCCGAGTCTCTTTATTCCCGGTGTAGTATATCGTATTCCGAGGGAATTTCTTCTCTTTTTCTCATCTCCCATAAGAAGGAGAATATATATCGGGATAAGTACCACATTTGTCAATGCAGTCAGATGCAGACTGTATCTGTTAATCAGACTGTTAAGCTCCTCCTGAAGCTCTGCGGTGCTTTTACCTGCTGCGGTAATCGTGCCATTTGCAACCGCCGCTGAGGCTATAACCCTCACTGCCGCAAACTGTACAATAAACGCCACGGCAAAATATATTATGACCGGATAGATCAATCTCCACAAATCCTTTAGCGTTCTCTTAATATTCAAGCAGCCTCCTCCTATTTAATTATGTCGGTGATCTCTGATATGTTCTTTGCTATGAAGTCAGGCTGCTCGGCACTCAGCTCTTCCATTGAGCCATAGCCGTAAGCCACTGCCATACACGGTATTCCGGCTTCCCTTGCGCCTATCACGTCATGCTTCCGGTCGCCTACCATTATAGGTCTGTCATGCGAAAGTCCCTTACCGTCAAGCAATTCAAAGGCATATCTTATAACATCCGATTTGCGTGTCCTCGTTCCGTCAAGCTCACTTCCCGCTATGACATCAAAGTACTTCATCAGATCAAAATGCTCCAATACGGTATTCACAAGCACGGCCGGCTTAGAGCTTGCAACCGCAAGCTTCATTCCCCTCTCCTTTAATGTCCTTAAAACCTCATCAATACCATCATATTTCTTATTCTCATACACCCCTATCGGATTATATCTCTCCCTGTACTTTCTGACACACTCAAGTGCGGTCTTTTCATCCAGAGAATATCTCTCCATGAAATGTTCCTTGAGAGGTGGTCCTATAAAATCCTCAAGTTCATCAAGATCCGGCTCATCAATTCCTATTGAAGCCAACGCATACTGCACACATGAGGTTATTCCCTGCTTCGGATCAGTAAGCGTTCCATCAAGGTCAAACAACACCACATCAAAGAGATTCTTTACAATAGGACTGACATCTATCGGCTCAGAGAATTCAAAGTATTTTCCTTCATCAGCCGCTGCCGCAAGTGCCGGATTAATCGGGAGCTTAGCAAGTACAGGTACATCTATTGCAAGTGCCTCCTCATCGATATGGCTCTCACCGTATATCTTTTCTATACGTCCACAGTCAGGACATTTGTAATAGCTGTAGTTCTCTATAATTCCAAGAACCGGTATATCCATCTTCTGTGCCATATTATATGCCTTTTTGACAATCATTGAAACCAGGCTCTGCGGTGAAGTGACAAGCACAATCCCATCAACAGGAAGCGACTGAAATACGGTAAGCGGTACATCACCTGTTCCCGGAGGCATATCCACAAGAAGAAAATCAAGCTCGCCCCAGCACACATCCGAGTAAAACTGCTTTACAAAATTGGCAATCACAGGTCCTCTCCATATAACCGCATCATCCTCGTTCTGCAAAAGGAGATTCATCGACATAATCTTGATACCGTCAGCTGATTCAGGAGGCATAATTCCCATCCCACTCTCCTCACATCGCTCCTCAACACCCATCATCCTTGGTATCGAAGGACCGGTTATGTCTGCATCAAGTATTCCCGTTTTGTATCCCATTTTCTTAAGCTGACGTGCCAGTGCGCATGTGACCGTCGATTTACCGACACCGCCCTTGCCGCTCACAACACCGATTATCTTTTTTATGTCAGAAAAATCATTTCCCTTCACCAGAAAACTTTTCTTAACTTCCGCGTTCATCACAATCCTCCACGTTCAATTATTAACTGATGTACGGATTGACTTATAAAAATCCATACTAAATTATATTAACACAATTATGACCTTTTTTCATTAAAAAAAATATAAAACTTTGCTAAACGCCAATTATCTGTTTGCACAATGTTTTATATTGACAAAAATCAGACAATTATGTATATTTACTTTTACAGGTAATTTACCTGTCGCTAGGGGGACCCCTTTGTGGGTTGAGAGTGACTGATTGTCTGACCCTCACTACTTGATCCGGTTAATACCGGCGTAAGGAAGCATTCTATTGACAGCATTTTGTCGTGAACTGATTCTCACAAAGTAGACCCCTCCTGAATAATATTTTATTAGGAGGTTTTTTTATGTCACTATTTTTCAATGCAGAGGATGGATTTTATTCTCTCACAACTGCCGGTATCATTGCTTTTGCAGTAATTGCAGTACTGTTTCTGGTACTTGCCGCCTTCATCACAGGCAGTGCATCCAAGGAAAAGAAGAAGCTTTTCTCAACCAAGCAGCTTGTATTCTCGGCTGTGATGCTTGCACTCGGCTTTGCGGCATCTTATGTTCAGATTATCAAGATGCCTTGGGGCGGTTCCGTAACACTTTTCTCAATGCTCTTTATTACAATGATCGGCTACTGGTACGGACCTAAGATTGGCATATCATGTGCATTTGCCTATGGAATCATGCAGTTCTTACAGGGTGGCGGAACATACATATTATCCCCTATGCAGGCATGCCTTGACTACTTTTTCGCATTCGCCGCACTCGGTGTATCAGGTTTCTTCTACAAGAAAAAGAACGGTCTTGTAATAGGATATATAGTCGCAATTCTTGCCCGTGGTCTTTTCCACACTATCGGCGGATACATCTACTGGATGGATTACATGCCTGATAACTTCCCTTCAAGTCTGGCTATCGTATATCCTATTCTCTACAACTATGCATATATCCTTCTTGAGGGTGTTGTGACAATCATCGTCATCATGCTCCCTCCCGTCAAAAAAGCCTTTGCATACGCTAAACGCATTGCCACTGAGCAGTAACTGTCATATATGCACAAATTAACGGAACAAACTTAAAAAAATTAATTAAATATTATGTATTGAAAAAAAGGAAGCTTCCCATTATTCTATTATATAGAGCTGACAAACAGCCTTTATATAGATTTTTATTGAATTATGAGGAGCTTCCTTTTATGTATATATATAATAATAAGTCCGGGCTTTTTCGGACTTTTCATAGAACCATGTGCGTACTGTCAGTATCGACAGTACTATTTTCGTTGTCCGCGTGCAGCAAAGCCGACATAGCCGGAGATACCTTCTCCTCCCCTTTGCCTGCCCAATCCCGGGACATCTCTACAGATTATACCACTGCCACGGAGAGTGACGAAGCTGTTTCAGAGACAGAATATGTCCCGACACGCGCCGAGTTAAATGCCGTCACCCGCGAACGACTGCATGATATCTACGGTGTCAACATTCTCTACGGTTCTGATGTGACATGGAGCTATGGCACATCAGGAACGGGAATCACCTCCGATGAGCTCATCGCCTCAAGACTTTCTCTTCTTGAAGACTGTCTTTCACAGTACCCTGTCGTACTTTTTTCTGATTTGAGAGAGTACTCACCAATCACTATCAACCTTATTGACAGCCTTGGCGGTGCCGACGGTTATACAGATGCTAATGATCCCAAATCAATCCAGCTTGCCCTAAGCTGCAGCAACTCCGAGCTCTATTTCACCCTCGCGTTTCATCACGAGCTGTTTCATTTTATAGAGTACTGCATAATGAACAATTTTGATAATGCTGCTGAGTTAATCAATACCGATGAATTTACTGATGTAAGTCTGTACGGAACCGACAACTATTCGGGAACAATATACGACACCGACGCCGATATCTATTCACAGTACTTCACATCCATTTACGGAAAAACCAATCGGCTTGAGGATCGCGCTGAACTTTTTTCGTATTATATGGGTTATACCGTCAAAGAATGTATGAAATATCCCGATACGCCTATAACGCTTAAGATGAAGAAGCTTGCAGACGCCATCCGGCTTTGCTGTCCTTCACTTAGCGGATATCCTCAGGGAACTCTTCCATGGGAGGAGAAACTGACCTACTGATAGGAGGTTTTATGCTCTACTATACATTGCTTCCTGACAACTACTCTTCCGACGATTACGCAAGGCTTTATTCCGAAATATCCGTAAAGCTTCCATCGTTCAGAAAAGAGAAAGCCGAAAAGCTTATCCCATCGAAGGAAAGGACTGAAAATGCCCTCTCCTTCTTTTTGCTGTGTCATGCCCTCTCATCGGAATATCCATCTCTTTTTTCAGACATGAGCTTATGCGATATTGGAAAAACGATATTTTTTTCTTACTCAGCTTTGGGAAAGCCATCATTAAATCCCCCTTACGCCGACATACACTTTAATATAAGCCATTGCCGCACTGCAATAGCCTGTGCTGTTGCACCTTTTAATATCGGTGTTGACATTCAGGATATCAGAACTCCTTCCTCTGCTGTCCTAAAACGCTTTTTCCCATCATCTGAACAATCTGTTTCAGCGGATGACTTCTCCGTTAACTGGAGCCGCTATGAAGCATTTACCAAACTTACCGGTGAAGGTATAACAAGAAGCCTCACCGACTGTGAGTATCTGTCCGATAATTTTTTGAGACGCACACACACCTTTATCCAAAGCTTTTCCATAAAAGACAATGCACAAAAAAAGACAGCCGCCTATCTTGCGACTGCCTTTCATTCCGACCACTCTGACTCTTATTTAACTTCACCTGTAATCATTGATTTCTCAAGCCTGTGTGAGCTTGCTCTTCTTTGACATTCTTCCTATTATCACATAGTAGGCTATGCAGAGCGGAACAACCGCCGCTATCCATGCCACAGGTCCGGCAAGACATACTCCCACATATCCCATTCTGTCGGGAAGCGTAAATGAGACAATGCATCTTGCAATGAGCTCAAACACTCCCGCCATAAGAGGCATGAAGCTTCTTCCGACTCCCTGAAGAACATTCCTGTACACGAATATCATGTAAAGGAACGGGAAGAATACACATATCGTATTGACGTAGGTTACCGCCGATGCGACAACCTCCGGCTGGTCTCCCGATACAAAGAGACCTGACAGCCATTCTCCGCCGAAGAACAATGCAACGGCAGAAATAACCGCCAGTGCAAGCGTCATAATCGTGCAGCTTGTGACGCCTTTCTTAATTCTGTCAAGTCGTCCCGCACCGAGATTCTGTCCTGCATAGTTAGCCATAGTCACACCTATCGCCGGTCCAATCTGCGTTACAAGCTGCTCAACCTTGCATCCTGCCGTGTATGCCGCAATCTTGTCTGAGCCGAAGGTATTAAGTGCACTCTGCAGCACTATCGTTCCTATCGCCGTGATGGAAAACTGAAAAGCCATCGGAAGTCCGATGCTCAGATGCTTTCTAAGCATATGAAAGTCAAGCGCAAAATCTTCTTTTGACAGATGAAGAATACTGTACTTTTTAAGTGCATACACTACGCAGAGAATTCCCGCAACCCCCTGAGAGAGTACGGTCGCAAACGCAGCTCCGAAAACGCCCCACTTAAACACGATGATGAATAACAGGTCGAGCCCGATATTCAAAAACGATGCGAGAATCAAAAAATAAAGCGGTGTCTTGCTGTCCCCTAACGCTCTTATCACGCACGAGCACATATTATATAGAATCGTTGCACATATTCCCCAAAAAATCGTCTTGATATACACATCCGCCATGTCGATAATGTTGGAAGGTGTTTTCATAAGCACAAGTATCGGTCTTGTAAATATAACTGACAAAGCCGTGAGAAGTACCGTGAAAAACAGACATAGCGTTATTGCCTGCCCCACACTCTTTTTAAGTCTCCTGTCATCCTTTGCACCAAAATATTGTGCCGGAAGAACCGCAAAACCTCCCGCAATTCCCGTAGAAAATCCATTTACGAGGAAGTTGAGCGAGCCTGTCGAACCTACTGCCGCAAGAGCCTCCGTTCCGAGGCTCTGTCCGACAATTATCGTATCAACCATACTGTACAACTGCTGAAAGACATTTCCTATAAGTACAGGAATTGCAAAATACAGTATAATCTTAAAAGGATTTCCGACTGTCATATCCTTTGAACGGTTATCACTCATACTTTTTCCCTCTTACATTCTGTCAGGAACCTTTATCGCAAGAAGGTCTGTACATGTCTCAAGTATACCCTTTGTGAGCGAAATGAGAGCTATGTAGCTTCTGCGCTTCTTCTCATCCTCCTCGGAGAGAATCTTGGTATCATGATAAAAGCTGTTAAATACATTTGCAACATCATAGATGAACTTACATATCTTGTGAGGTGCAAGCTCAGCGTAAGCACTCTCAATTACATCTGAGAACTTGGTAAGAAGCAGGCACAGGTCTGTCTCACTTGCTCCCTCAGGTGCGATAAAATCCTTCATTCTCTCTGCGATGGTGAGATTCTCAGCCCCGAAGTTCTGTTCATACTTATTCAGAATCGACTTGATACGAACGATTGTATAGAGAACATAAGGACCTGTATCTCCCTCAAATGAAGTAAATCTGTCTATATCAAATATATAATCCTTGGATGCCTGATTCGAGAGGTCACCGTACTTGATTGCGGCAAGTCCTACCACCTTTGCTGTCGCACGCGCCTCAGCATCATTGACATCACGGTTTTCCTTAATCTTATTGTAAACCGCATCCTCAACATCCTTTATGAGATACTCAAGTCTCAGCAAATCACCGTTTCTGGTCTTGAAAGGCTTTCCGTCCTTGCCGTTCATCGTACCGAAGCCTAAGAAATCCATCTCGGTGTCTTCAGGAACAATTCCCGTCTTTTTCGCCGCCCTGAATATCTGTGTGAAGTGCATCTCCTGACGCTTATCAGTAGTATAAATATACTTAAACGGATGATAAAGCTTCTCTCTTTCTATCATTGTCGCAAGGTCTGTTGTAGCATAGAGCGCCGCACCGTCTGACTTTCTTACGATACAAGGAGGAATCTCCTTCTTATCGCTGTCGAGTGCCACGTCAATTACAAGTGCCCCCTGACTCTCATGCGCATAGCCCTTATCCACAAAATTCTTTAACATATCCTCAATATACGGCTTCGCATCGGACTCACCCTTCCACACATCGAAACTCACATTGAGATTGTCATAATTTCTCTTGAGGTCTGCTATCGAAATGTTCATTATATGCTTCCAGATTGCATTGTAACCTCTGTGTCCGTTCTGCAGCATAACAGTCGCCTGATGTGCAGCCTCCGCAAACTCTGCGTCCTCCTTGGACTTCTTACTCGCACATGGGTAGATATCCTCAAGCTCTGCGAGCGTGAAGGGTGCCTCCGCCGGGTACTCACCCGTAAAGCTCTCATCAAAGTAAGGAAGCTCCGGCTTTCTGTTCTTGAGTTCCATTATGATAAGTCCCATCTGAAGTCCCCAGTCTCCGAGATGCACATCGCCGACAGTGTCATAACCGTTGTATGCGCAGATTCTCTTGAGGCTCTCACCGATGATAGCCGGGCGGAGATGTCCTACATGAAGCGGCTTAGCTACATTTGCTCCGCCGTAGTCGAGCATGATTGTCTTGTTCTTCTTCGTCTCATCGCAGCCGAACTTCTCGTGGCTTCCCATCTCTTTAATGTAATCTGCAATAAATTCACCCGAAAGATTCATATTAATGAATCCCGGATTAACTGCTTCTGCCTTAGAAAAAGCCTTGCTGTCTGCAAGCTTCTCCACAACCTCTCCCGCTATAACTGCGGGTGCCTTCTTATATTCCTTTGCTGCCGCCATACATCCGTTGCACTGATACTGGCACAAATCAGGTCGATTCGACACAACAACCTTTGCATACTTCTCGTCATAGCCACATGCCGAAAATGCAGCCTTAAGCTCATCGTTTAAAAGCTCTATTATCTTCTTCATGGTATTCCTTCCTTATATGGTGCATGTTAATGGTCAATTATTCATAATTTTAATACGAAAGCCGCCTTGTGTCAATGGGTGTGGTGTTTTTAACTTCATATGTATTCCACACAAATTATGCCAGTTTTTTATTTTTCCATTTTCCCGAATAATACCTTATGACAGGTATTACACAGCCGCAGCTCCACGATAACGGCGTCGCAATCCATATTCCGGTGACGCCGAGTATCCCTGACAAAAGATACGCAAACACGATTCTTCCGGACAGCTCGGTGAGTCCTGCCACCATACAGGTGTTGACATCTCCGGCACCTCTTATCACATTCTGATAGCTCTGCATAATTCCGGCTATCACATAAGCTACGCCGATGATTGTCAGATATGTACAGCCAATCTCGATAGCCCTGCCCGACTCATTTGCATCGAGGAAGAGCTTCATAAGCTGTACCCTGAATATAAGAACCATAGCCGCGATAAAAGCACTTGCCGCAACCATGACCGCGAGCGTCTTATACAGTGCCTCCTTAATTCTGTCGTACCTGTTCTGTCCTATATTCTGCCCTGTAAATACCGAAAGCGCATTTCCGATGGACACGATGACCTGAATGGCTACACTGTCCACACGGTTAGCTGCGACATAAGCCGCCATGACAGACGAGCCGAAGGAGTTGATAAGCCTCTGCACACTCATGCCGCCGAGCGATATCATGCACGACTGGAATGCCGCAGGAAATCCCGTCCTGACTATGAGCTTAACGTACTCCTTCTCAGGCTTTCTTTTCATATGCACAAGACCGATTTCAGCCCTTACTTTTATTATTTTTGCAAAACATATTGCCGCTGAGACGCACTGTGCAACAATCGTCGCGTATGCCGCACCCGCCACGCCAAGGTTACATTTTACGATAAAAAATATATCGAGTGCTATATTGACAAACGACGAAGCTATAACCGCGCGAAGCGGTGTCTTAGAGTCACCTACACTGTTTAATATCGCACCGCAGCCGTTATATATGACGCTTCCGAAAACAAAAGTATATATTATATGAAGATACTCGACCGAATACCCAATCACATCGTCCGGCACATTGAGAAGGCGCAGGAAAAATTCAGAGAAAAACATTCCTATCACTGCCACAACGCAGGTCAGCGCGCCCGCAACCCATATGAGCGCCGTCACAACCCTCGACAGTCTCTCCTTGTTGCCGCTGCCAAAGCACTGAGCTATTACAAGCCCGGCTCCGTTGCACATTCCGCTGACAAGTGCAAGCAGAAAATATGTCAGTGTTCCTGTGCTTCCGACTCCTGCAAGCGCATTTTCTCCGAGATAACGTCCTACAATCATCGTGTCAGCGACATTGTATACCTGCTGAAATATATTTCCGATAAGCATCGGTATCGCAAAACCTATTATAAGCTTAAGCGGCTTTCCCTGTGTCATATCCTTCATGTCATATTCCTCGCTCTCTGATGTATTTATCTTCAGACCTCGATTATAATACATCCGACTACGTCAAAATAAAATATATAATAATGACTTATTTTTGTACTTAAGCGACTTTTTATTGCATTTAAATCTATGATATTGTACTATTATATTGTAATTTAACGCTTTTATCTGAATAAAATTCCGGATGATGCCGTACATGCACGGCATTGCACTTTGAGGAAATCATATATGAATAACAATATTTTTTATAAAATCACAGCCTGCTCACTTCCACAGATATCCCTCTGTGATACTGCCAATATAAAGCCTCCGTACATTCATTTTAAGAGACAGGCACAGGAATATATTTTCTACTACATTCATTCCGGTGAACTGCACATCCGCGAGGACAGGCGTGAGTATCTTCTGACCGAAGGGGACTACATTCTGCTTGACCCTGAATTTGAGCATGAGGGACTCAGCGCGACCAGATGCAGCTTTACATATATTCATTTTACACTTGACGGAGTTGAAATGCTTCCGGACCGTGATATCAAAAATGCCATAACTGCCAATATGGCAAATACCACAAAAAGCCATGACAACCAAAACAGTCCTGAAAAAAATAATTGCAATAATACTCCATTTATGCTCCCGCTTTTCCCGAAAACCGGGCATATTGACGTCAACAGACTTGCCGCTGAATTTAACCTCACGCTGTCAAAGCTTCTCGAATGTATCCATGACATGACGCTCAACTCATACATTATGGGCAGTCTGCTATGTGAACTCTTTGCCATGCTCTCACTCAATTACCGCCGCAGCCTCGCCCACTCCATCGCAGCCGACTCCCGTGCGGGCGGATACGTCATAACCCTCCGTCACTATCTCTCTGCCAACTATAACGAGGAGATTGACAGCGCAAAGCTTGAGGAGATGTTTCACTGTAATTTTGACTACCTCAACCGCGTATTTAAAAAGGAAACGGGCGACACCATCTTCTCGACCCTCAGCCACATACGCATCCGCAACGCAAAAAAATACCTCGCCACAGGTCTGTATACCTGCAACGAGGTTGCCACGAAGTGCGGCTTTCACGATGCCTACTATTTTTCAAAGGTATTTAAAAAGCTTGCAGGATGCACGCCGACGGAATATAGGAAAAATATGAATTAAACAGGTGAAATCAAATTCTCACTCAAACACACACAGCTCCTACACCTCAACCACAAGAATCCCTTCCTGTCCTGATTGAATCTCAGCTTCAATCCTTCCGCCGGCAAACAATGCCGCTCCGCCCTTGGCAATGTCATCCGCTTCCCTGTCCTTACATAGCGAATTGACATATAACACCTTGCTGTTGATTCTGCCGGCCTGCGCGGCATACTCAAGCTTTTCGGAGGTATTCCACTCATGTTCATTGAAATCAGTATATACAGGCCAGAAAACAATGTCCGGGTGCAGCTTGTTTATACTGTCTATATTGGTATCGAACCATAAATCCCCGCACAGACCGACAACAACCTTCCTGTCAAGAAATAAGAACGAATGAAATTCTTCTCCCTCACGGTAATGCTCATCCGCAAAGCTTTCCTTCCAGCCCGGAGATACCCTTCTGTATAAATCAACCACTTTACCAGTCTGGTCTACCGTGAGCTGTGAGCTGTAAAAGCAATCGCCCTCTTTCTCTATAAAGCCGAAGGAAACAGCAAGCTTATATTCCTCTGCGGTGGAGCATATTTCGGTTATTATCGAATCGTTCCGGCTGAGTGCAATCTTTTCATCATGCTCCACATTAAAATCCGCACAGTAAAAGCCCTGCAGAAAGGCTTCTCCGAATATGACTATATCCGCTGTATCTGAGTACTTTTTCATTATATCAATTATAACACTCTTATTGTACTGTATGTCCCCATCGATAAACCCCATTGCCGCCAATGCACATTTCATACTTGTCACCTGCCCTGACTATAATAATCTGCCCTTCCAAGCCCTACGGTTACACAATCTTGTTATTGATTTAATGCACCTTATTTATAATAACCTACTCTTCCCAGTCCTACAGTTGCCCAATGATTTGCGTTTTTCAATTCCATAAATTCAACCATATCCTTCCCATCATAATCGATGGCAAGCTTATATCTCCCTATATCATTCTTCCCATCTCAATTCTCATATTGTGCTCTTTGGGTCCATTATTTGAGTACGCATACCTGTCAAAACCGATTATTTCAAAACCATTTTTCATATAAAATGATATAGCTTTTGAGTTATAGCTCTGAGTCTCTAACACAATCATTCGCGCCCCGCTTGCTATGGCTTCCGTGAAAATACGCTCAATCAATGCCTGCCCTATTCCACAGTTGCGTCTATCCATGTTGAAAACACAAATATTGCTGATTCTAAAGCGGTTATTCCATTTTTCCAAAAAGCCCTCCACGAAACCAACAAGCTCACCGTCCATATATGCCCCGTACGCAACAGGGTTTTCAAGCCAGTCCGAAAGAATTTCATCCGTGATTGACATTCTCAACTCCTTATCACTATCTACCCACTCAACTGCAAATCCTCCGCTCACCGGCTCTATTGAAAGGAATTTATCTGAATGGATTTGGGCACTATACGATTGCCCTTTCATGGTATTATAGTCAAGTTCTCTTATCTCCGGCTTCTGCATATACATACCCCGCAAATTTATTTTTCTAAAGTTTTTTCATCATCCAATATGCGTCACGATATGAGCCATCCGGATATTTCATATTATCCGGAAAAGTGCCGTATTTTTGAAAACCAAGCTTTTCATATAGCGAAATTGCACTCTCGTTTCCGGCTACCACTTCCAGTTCGGCCTGCTCGTATCCAAGCTTGGCTGCAATGTCTAATACTGTTTCCAGCATAGCCTTTCCAATCCCGCAGCCACAATACTCCTTATATAGGGCAACCGCCAGTTCGCAACGATGTTTATATCTTTTATATGCTGCCACACTCATAAGTGAGCAATTTCCGACATGTTTTCCATCGACAAATGCTACAAGCATTAGTTCACGTTCAGAATCAAGCTTAGCCTGAATAAAGGCTTCCTCTTTTTCCAATGTTATTGTAATCTCATCAGGTTCTCTTATTAAATACGGAGTTTCTCCACTAGTAACCTTAAGATACTTTATTAAATCCGGCGAATCTTCCAGCATTGCCGCCCTTAATAATACCGTTCTTCCCAGTTTATCCTTTATGGTTATCGGTTCTATTGTCATTGTCTTTTTCCCCCTTACAAATCCGATTTACCACCAAAAACGTCTCTGTCACATTCAGCATTATATCGCAAAGTGCTGTCTATCTCCTCCCAGTCCTCACATCTCACAAAATTATCATTCGGAAGCTCTGCATGTATGTTCCACGGGCGGTTAAACACTGCCACCTTACACCCTTCAAAGTGCATGACATGCTCAAAGGCAGCCGGTGAATCCTCTATTGCAAAATCAAAGGTCATGCTGTACAACTGCTCCAAGGTCATATTGAACGAATAGGTCTGTTCGAAGTTTTCACGTCCATACTTGTCAACGCAATACAGCAAAACTCTCTCAAGCCCATGCTCATCAAGCCACCTTCGCGATGGTTCGTAGGAATCAAAGGGTCTGCCTGTGATGATGAACACCTCATGTCCTTCATCGACCCACTTATTAATAGTCTGTGAAGCATCCGGAGTCTCCTCATAATTCAACAATTGTTCCGGAAGGTGTCCTACTCTCATCAATTCCTCATACTGCTCATCGTTTAAATCAAATGTTTTTTTCAGGTTAAAAAACTGAACCTCGCTGTAAGGCACATCCTTTCCGAACAATTCCTTTGCAATTTTCGTAAAGTTCTTCGCTGTCTCACATAGTACGTCATCGAAATCTATATATATCTTCATTGTTATGTTTCCTTCCTTCTGTTACGCTCTTCACATGCAGCATTAGTTATGTGGAATCTCCAGCATATCAAGTAATCTTATAAATGTATCCTGCCCATCCAGACAAGTATCCACAAGCCAGCCCTTTTCATTTCTCCACTCCGAAAGTCCCCTGTAATAAAAGCCCTTCTTACTATCCTCAATAATAAAAGGAATTATATTATTTTTAAGGCATTCTTTTAAAGCTATCAGTCTGCCGACTCTCCCGTTACCGTCCTGGAAAGGATGAATATATTCAAATTCTGCGTGAAATTCAATAATGTCTTCAATCGTCACATTATCCTTTGCATTGTATTTTTCCAGTAATGCCCTCATATGCTCCGTAACCTGTGATGGCTTCGATGTCTCTCTCCCACCAACCATATTAGCGCGTTTTTTATAATCGCCTACCGCAAACCATGAGAGTGTAGAATCCTTTGTGTCATGCTTAATAATGTAATGCAGTTTTTTTATAATTTCTTCAGTAAGCTCCTCTTTAGCAATGTCAATGCAGTAATCTATTGCCCTGAAATGATGCACTGTTTCGAGAATATCATCAACAGGAATCCCATCTCCCATATCAATTGTATTAGTTTCAAAAATCAATCTTGTCTGAGCCTCTGAAAGCTTACTTCCTTCAATATGATTTGAATTGTAGGTCATTCTAATCTGAAGCTCATGGTATAGACCTCCTGATAGCTGTATATACTTTTCCTCCCTTAACAATTGCAGAATTCTGTTATCCGCCTCTGCACACCGGGGATGTTCCGGCGCAGCTTTCAGAATGTCAAATATCTTCTCCGGCTTGTCGATAAAACATTCAGCTCCCTGCTGCTCCATGTCCACACGTTTCCTGAAGCCCCATTCAACCATAATAAGCTTCATTCCGGAATTTTTCGCAGTCTCAATATCGACCTCTGAATCCCCGACATAAACCGCATTTGCGCGGCTCCTGTTAAGCCGGTACAGTGCTTCATTCACCATATCCGCCTCCGGCTTCTTTGCCATGTTGGGATTATCGCCGACCGCAAGTGGAACCAGCTCACCGAAGAAATGCTCACACAGGCTCTGTGTTGCGCTCTGAAGCTTGTTCGACACAACTGCGACCTTATATCCCTGCTCTTTAAGTCCGGTAAGCATATCAACAATTCCCGGATATGGTCTTGTGTGGTCAAGATTATGGATTGCATAATGCTTTTTAAACTCCGCAAATATCTTGTCAAAAAGCTCCTTGTCCGTTCCCGGCACAACCGCGCGCTCTATGAGCTTAGCGACACCGTTTCCCACGAATGCCGTCACCTCCTCAAGAGTTCTTTCCGGCATTCCGTACTGTCGTAAGGCATGGTTAGTGCTTGCCGCAAGATCCTCTATGGTGTAGAGCAGTGTTCCGTCAAGGTCAAAGATTACCGTATCAATTTTCCCGGCAGCGATACTTTTCTCCGATACGCTTTCCTGTGCCTCATTGCAGGCTTTTTTTTCAAGAAAAATATCCTCAAGCTCACTAAACTTGTCTATGCTTCTCCAAGGCTTCTCAACCTTTCCAAGTCCATAGGCGGCATACACGATAGGTATTCCTGCCTTATCACACGAATCGGCATCGCCCTGCGTGTCACCTACATAGACCGCATTTTTAAGATTATTTCTCTCAATAATTTTTCTTATTGTCACATCCTTCGACGCATTCGTATCACCAAAGCACATCCAGTCGGTAAAATATTTCCGGACATCGTGCACCGCAAAGACGGTATCTATATAGCCTCTCTGCGCGTTGGTCACTATAAACAGCTTATATCTATGTGACAGCTTTTCAAGAGTCTTTTCAACATCCTCATACAAATCAGGTGCATATCTTATAAGATATTCTTTCTGTCTTTTGTAGATTACACCTGTTATCTTCTCGTATTCTTCTTTCGTGCTGTTCGGATAAAAATGGAAAAATATCGTATCCATCGTCTTCCCGAACATAGCTCCAAGGCTCTTACCGTCAAAATTAATCTCCCAGTCCGTGAGCTCCGTGATAACATCGCGCCACGCATGAGCTACCGCATCTCTCACATCCCACAGAGTACCGTCCACGTCAAATATTATACTGTCGAACTTATTATAATTATAATCGCCCATTATCTTCACCTTTTTTCACCTTTTTTCTTTTCATCTATAACCATTCATAACCATGCAAAACTGCGTTCTGCGATTGCCTGCATTCAGGCATATAAACAGTTTTATATGGCAGTATGACCACATATACAAAAGGAAAGCCTCATGGAGACGTTTTTGAGAATGCGGTTCTGAATAGTTACTCTTATTTTTTATTTTCGCTTATTATACCACATGAAAATTGGTATTACCATTGCAGAAATGTTATTTTGAATTTTCCTGATAAACGTATGTGGTTCTAAACTAATTTCATTGTTCATGGAAGTTCTGCCTATTACATCATATTTGAAATGCTTTGGGCAGACTTTTCAGCACGCTCAGTTGATATTCTTTCGTTTTCTCTGCCCACAGCATTATATTTGGCATGCCCTAGGCAGACATTTTCGCACGCTCAGACGCTTCTCCTGTGATTTTATCTGCCCATGGCTTCGTATTTAACATGCTTTGGACTGATATTTCGGCACTTTCAGGCGGTTTTCTCTGCCCATGGCATTATATATACCATGCCCCAGGCAGACATTTTAGCAGATATGGCAGAAATATGCGATTTCTCCCCCAGCTCTAAGCAATTAAAATTATTTTTTTAAAAATTAAGCTTTATTACTTTGCTGCTTTATTTTATAATGTAATTATTAAATTCAGGGAGGAAATATCATGCCAAAGCTTAAGGATATTGATAAGGTACTTATTATTGGTTCAGGACCTATTGTGATAGGTCAGGCCTGCGAGTTCGATTACTCGGGAACCCAGGCGTGTAAAGCACTCAGCAAGCTCGGTTATAAGATTGTTCTTGTAAACTCTAACCCCGCAACAATCATGACCGACCCTGAGACTGCAGATGTCACCTACATTGAGCCTCTTAATGTTGAACGTCTTGAACAGATTATCGCCAAGGAGCGCCCGGACGCACTGCTTCCGAACCTCGGCGGCCAGTCAGGTCTTAATCTCTGCTCAGAATTATACAAGGCAGGTGTGCTTGACAAATATAATGTCAAGGTTATCGGTGTACAGGTGGATGCCATCGAACGCGGCGAGGACCGTATTGAGTTCAAAAAGACAATGAATTCCCTCGGCATTGAGATGGCACGAAGCGAGGTTGCCTACTCTGTCGATGAAGCACTCGCCATAGCAGACAAACTCGGATACCCGGTCGTTCTTCGTCCTGCATATACAATGGGCGGTGCCGGCGGCGGACTTGTATACAACAGGGAAGAGCTTCAGACCGTATGTGCAAGAGGTCTTCAGGCAAGTATAGTCGGCCAGGTTCTTGTGGAAGAGTCCATTCTCGGCTGGGAGGAGCTTGAGCTTGAGGTAGTACGCGACAGCGAAGGCAACATGATTACAGTATGCTTTATTGAGAACATTGATCCGCTCGGTGTGCATACAGGCGATTCCTTCTGCTGCGCCCCTATGCTCACAATATCCGAAGACTGCCAAAAGAGACTGCAGGAGCAGGCCTACAAGATTGTTGACAAGGTTCAGGTTATCGGCGGAACCAATGTACAGTTCGCACATGACCCTGTAACAGACAGAATAATAGTCATCGAAATTAACCCGCGTACATCACGTTCTTCAGCGCTTGCTTCCAAGGCAACCGGTTTTCCTATTGCGCTTGTCTCAGCCATGTTAGCGGCAGGTCTTACCCTGCGTGACATCCCTTGCGGAAAATACGGCACTCTTGATAAGTATGTCCCGGACGGTGACTATGTGGTTATCAAGTTCGCACGCTGGGCATTCGAAAAATTCAAGGGTGTGGAAGATAAGCTCGGAACACAGATGAGAGCTGTCGGCGAGGTCATGAGCATCGGCAAGAACTATAAGGAAGCCTTCCAGAAGGCAATCCGTAGCCTTGAAAACGGCAGATACGGTCTTGGACATGCAAAGAATTTTGACACGCTCTCCAAGGAAGAGCTATTGAAAAAGCTGGTTACACCTTCGAGCGAGCGTCATTTTATCATGTACGAAGCTCTCAGAAAGGGGGCAACGGTGGATGAGATATATGAGCTTACCAGGGTTAAGCATTATTTCATATCACAGATGAAGGAATTGGTTGACGAGGAGGAGGAGCTTCTCAAGTTCAAGGGTTCACTTCCATCGGATGAGCTGCTGACCAAGGCAAAGAAGGATGGCTTCTCAGACAAATATCTTAGCCAGCTTCTTGATGTCTCCGAGGATGATGTGCGCAGCAGACGTACAAGCCTTGGCGTTAATGAAGCCTGGGAGGGCATACATGTATCAGGAACCGAGAACAGTGCCTACTACTACTCAACCTACAACGGCGAGGATAAGAACCCTGTTTCAACTAACAGAAAAATTATGATTCTCGGCGGTGGTCCTAACAGAATAGGTCAGGGTATCGAATTTGACTACTGCTGTGTTCATGCCTCCCTCGCACTCAAAAAGCTGGGATTTGAGACAATTATTGTCAACTGTAATCCTGAGACGGTATCGACTGACTATGATACCTCAGACAAGCTCTACTTTGAGCCGCTTACACTTGAGGATGTGCTGAGCATATATAACAAGGAGAAGCCTCTCGGTGTCATCGCACAGTTCGGTGGTCAGACACCCCTCAATCTTGCGGCTTCGCTTGAGAAAAACGGTGTGAAAATTCTCGGAACCTCACCTGCCGTGATCGACCTTGCAGAGGACAGAGACCAGTTCCGCGCCATGATGGATAAGCTTGAAATTCCTATGCCTGAATCAGGCATGGCGACAACAGTGGATGAAGCCATCAGCATCGCCAATGGAATAGGCTACCCTGTCATGGTTCGTCCTTCATACGTTCTTGGCGGACGCGGAATGGAAGTGGTATATGATGACGAGAGCATGAGCGACTATATGAAGGCTGCTGTCGGTGTAACACCTGACCGCCCTATCCTCATTGACCGTTTCCTTAACAACGCCCTCGAGTGTGAGTCCGATGCCATAAGCGATGGCACACATGCCTTCGTTCCTGCAGTAATGGAGCACATTGAGCTTGCCGGCGTACACTCAGGAGACTCAGCCTGCATCATTCCATCTGTACACATTTCAGAGGAAAATGTACGTCTTATCAAAGAATACACACGCAGAATTGCCGAGGAAATGCATGTAAAGGGTCTTATGAACATGCAGTATGCCATTGAAAAAGGAAAGGTATATGTGCTTGAGGCTAACCCAAGAGCTTCCCGTACAGTACCTCTCGTCTCAAAGGTCTGCGATATAAGAATGGTTCCTATTGCAACGGATATCATCACAAGCGAGCTTACCGGAAGACCATCTCCGATTCCGGCAATGAAGGAAAGACACATTCCATACTATGGTGTGAAGGAAGCTGCCTTCCCATTCAATATGTTCCCGGAGGTTGACCCGATACTTGGACCTGAGATGCGCTCTACAGGTGAGGTGCTCGGTCTTTCATCCCACTATGGTGAAGCCTTCTACAAGGCAGAGGAAGGTGTATCCTCCAAGCTTCCGCTTGAGGGAACAGTCCTCATCTCTGTTAACCGCAAGGATAAGGAGGAGGTTGTCGATGTCGCAGGAAGCTTCGTAAACGATGGCTTCAAGGTTCTCGCAACAGGCGGAACCTATGACCTTATCGCCGAGGCCGGATTGCCTGTCACAAAGATTAAAAAGCTCTATGAGGGTCGTCCTAACATACTCGATGCCATAACCAACGGCGAGATTGATTTGATAATCAACTCCCCTGTCGGCAAGGAAAGCGTACATGATGACAGCTACTTAAGAAAGGCAGCCATCAAGGCGAGAATACCTTACATGACAACCATGGCTGCGGCAAAGGCAACCGCTGAAGGAATAGCCTATGTTAAAAAGAACGGTTCGTCTAAGGTAAGGTCGCTTCAGGAGCTCCACAGCCTTATCACTGACAAATAAGGTTTAAAATAACAGCTAAATGCAGGCATAGTAAAACAGACAACAAAAAAGGACAATATCATTCAGATTAAATTATCTTTTCTGAATGATATTGTCCTTTTAATATTCGGGAACCGCTGATTTAATGCGTAAACCGCTGCTTCCCCATGTTTTGCAGTTACAGGTTACTGCTTATCTGTTTCCGATAGTCGCAATATCTATAGGAGTCATATGCTGCTTATCCTGAACCTCAAGGCTTGTGATGAGCGCATGAGCCGTATCAAGTGATGTGAGAACATTGACACCTGTCTCGATTGCATGACGGCGGATTAAGAAGCCGTCACCGCTGTGCTCAATACCGTTAGACGGGCTGTCTATTACAAGGTCGATCTTGTGCTCAAGAATGAGGTCGAGAAGTGTCGGAGCCTCCTGCTCAAGCTTGTTGACCTTGATTGCATTTACACCTCTCTCGTTCAGATACTTGGCTGTTCCGAGAGTTGCATATATCTTGTAGCCGAGCTTCTCAAAGCGCTGTGCTATATCAACAACATCCGGCTTATCCTCATCCTTGACGGTAATGATAATCTGCTTGTGCTTCGGAAGATTAACCCCCGCACCCTGGAATGCCTTGTAAAGAGCCTCATTGAACTGCTTAGCAATACCAAGACACTCACCTGTGGACTTCATCTCAGGTCCAAGGCTTATGTCAGCGCCTCTGATTTTTTCAAATGAGAATACAGGCATCTTTATTGCGATGTAATCTGCCTTAGCCTGAAGTCCCGGTGTGTAACCCATGCTCTTTATTGTGTGACCTGTTATGACGCGGGTTGCGAGCTTAACAATAGGAATTCCCGTAACCTTGCTGATATACGGAACAGTTCTTGATGAACGAGGGTTTACCTCGATTACATACACATCCTCATGGCTTACGATAAACTGGATATTGATAAGTCCCTTTACATGAAGGGCTCTTGCAAGCTTGCCTGTGTAATCTTCAAGCGTTGCGATAACCTTGTCGTTAAGGCTCTGTGCAGGATATACCGAAATTGAGTCTCCTGAGTGGATACCCGCTCTCTCAATATGCTCCATTATACCCGGAATAAGAATGTCCTCGCCATCACATACGGCATCGACCTCTATTTCCTTTCCGACAATATACTTATCTACAAGTACAGGATGCTCCTGGACCTGTCTGTTGATGATATTCATAAACTCAACCACATCATCATCCGATACAGCAATCTGCATTCCCTGTCCGCCAAGTACATAGGAAGGTCTTACAAGTACAGGATAGCCAAGCTCATGAGCAGCATTTAATGCCTCATCAACGGTGAATACTGTGTGTCCCTTCGGTCTTGGAATAGCACACTTTTCAAGAATCTCGTCAAAAAGCTCTCTGTCCTCTGCAGCATCAACATCCTCTGCACTTGTTCCGAGAATAGGAACTCCCATCTCCATAAGGCTCTTGGTAAGCTTAATCGCCGTCTGTCCACCGAACTGAACAACCGCTCCGTCCGGCTTCTCAAGCTCAACGATATTCTCAACATCCTCCGGTGTAAGCGGCTCAAAGTAAAGCTTGTCCGCAATATCGAAGTCTGTACTTACAGTCTCAGGGTTGTTATTTACAATGATTGTCTCATAGCCTTCCTGCTTGAATGCCCATGTGCTGTGAACCGAGCAGTAATCAAATTCGATACCCTGACCGATTCTGATAGGACCTGAACCAAGTACAAGAACCTTCTTCTCAGGATGTGTCTTTATGACCTCATTCTCACTCTTAAAGCAAGAATAATAGTAAGGTGTCGTCGCCTCGAACTCTGCCGCACAGGTATCAACCATCTTGAATGCCGCATGGATGCCATACTCATTTCTGAGTGCCTTGATATCTTTTGTGGTCTTTCCCGTAAACCTTGCGATTACATTGTCAGGGAACTCTATTCTCTTAGCCTCTAAAAGAAGCTCCTTGGTAAGCGGCTGTGTCTTAAGGGCATTCTCCATCTCAACAAGAATTGCAATCTTATCTATAAACCATACATCAATCTTGGTGATATCATGAATTGTCTCGTAGGTAACTCCTCTTCTTATCGCCTCAGCAATAACGTAGATTCTTCTGTCATCTACTCTGTTTAACATCTCGATAATCTCTTCGTCTGAATATCCGGAATAATCCTCGTTCATAAGGCAGTCCACATGCTGCTCAAGTGAACGTACAGCCTTCATGAGTGCTCCCTCGAAGTTCGTACAGATACTCATTACCTCACCGGTTGCCTTCATCTGCGTAGTGAGCTTTCTTGAAGCGTGGATAAATTTATCAAAAGGAAGTCTCGGAATCTTGACTACACAGTAATCAAGTGCAGGCTCGAAGCTTGCGTAGGTCTTTCCGGTGATGGCGTTCTTAATCTCATCAAGTGTATAGCCGAGTGCAATCTTTGCAGCAACCTTGGCGATAGGATAACCTGTTGCCTTGGATGCAAGTGCGGATGAACGGCTTACTCTTGGATTAACCTCGATTACACAGTACTCAAAGCTTGTAGGATGAAGTGCGAACTGAACATTACATCCGCCTGTAATCTGAAGCTCATTTATAATGTTGAGCGCAGATGAACGAAGCATCTGGTACTCTTTATCCGAAAGTGTCTGGCTGGGTGCGACAACGATACTGTCTCCGGTGTGAACTCCGACAGGGTCTAAGTTCTCCATGTTACATACCGTGATGCAGTTGCCGGCACCATCACGCATAACCTCGTACTCGATTTCCTTCCAGCCTGCGATACATCTCTCTACAAGCACCTGCCCAACTCTTGAAAGACGGAGACCGTTAGAGAGAATCTCGACTAACTCCTCCTCATTCTTAGCGATACCGCCGCCGCTTCCTCCGAGTGTGTAAGCAGGACGAAGAACAACCGGATAACCGATTTTATTCGTAAATTCAATACCGTCCTCAACATTCTCAACAACAAGTGAAGGTGCGCAAGGCTCACCAATCTTCTCCATTGTAGTCTTGAATTCAAGTCTGTCCTCAGCCTTCTTGATTGTGAGTGCTGTTGTACCGATGAGCTTTACATTGTGCTCCTCAAGGAAGCCTGTCTCTGCAATCTCCATCGCAAGGTTAAGACCAGCCTGACCTCCGAGTGTAGGAAGAATGCTGTCCGGCTTCTCCTTTATGATAATCTGTTCAAGAGACTTTATTGTGAGAGGCTCGATATACACCTCATCAGCGATATCCTTATCTGTCATAATCGTAGCCGGGTTGGAGTTTACAAGTACTACCTCAATGCCCTCCTCCTTGAGAGAACGACACGCCTGTGTTCCCGCATAGTCAAACTCAGCAGCCTGTCCGATTACAATAGGACCCGAACCGATAACCAATACTTTTTTAATATCCTTATTCTTAGGCATTATCTTGCACCTCCCATCATCTCTATGAATCTGTCAAAAAGAAATCCTGTATCAAGAGGACCTGCACATGCCTCCGGATGGAACTGGACTGTATACACATTCTTCTTAATATATGAAAGTCCTTCGTTCGTACCGTCATTTACATTGCAGAAGCTCGGAACCGCAAGGTCAGCGGAAATCGTCTTTTCATCGACAACATATCCGTGGTTCTGGCTTGAAATGTATACCTTTCCCGTCTTTAAATCCTTAACCGGATGATTTGCTCCTCTGTGTCCGTACTTCATCTTATGTGTATCCGCTCCTGTCGCAAGTGCCATGAGCTGATGTCCGAGACAGATTGCAAAAATAGGAACTCCGGACTCATAGAGCTTACGGACCTCATCGATTATTGTTCCGCAGTCCTTCGGGTCTCCGGGACCGTTCGATAACATGATTCCGTCAGGATTGTCGGCTAGTATCTCTTCCGCCGTGGTTCTCGCAGGGTATACTGTAACCTTGCAGCCTCTATTATTAAGGCTCCTTGCAATATTTCTCTTAGCACCAAAATCCATAAGTGCAACCTTATAACCATCTCCGTCAAGCACATACTTCTCGGCACAGGTGACCTTGTCGACAACATTTCCCGTGCGGTATTCCTTAATCCTAGGAATAATCTCATCAAGCTTATAATTTTCATTGGTGGTTATCATGCCGTTCATGGTACCCTTTTCACGGAGGATTTTAGTAAGAGCTCTGGTATCAATACCTGAAATACCGGGGATATCATTAACTTCAAGGAAATTCTGGATGGTATCTTCACTTCTGAAATTACTAGGGATTCTCGATAACTCCCTGACAATAAAACCGTCCGGCCATGGTCTCCCGGACTCCATATCTGCATGACATATTCCATAATTACCAATCAAAGGATATGTCATTACTACCGCCTGTCCGGCATAAGAAGGGTCAGTCAGCACCTCTAAATATCCGGTCATTGAGGTATTAAAAACTATCTCGCTGATGACTTCTCTCGCAGAACCGATACTGGTTCCCTCAAATACATTTCCGTCCTCAAGAATCAGAAAAGCTTTCATTATACCACCATTAATCCTTTCCATCTGTACTTTAAGCTGTTTCTACGCATGCAGATTTTCCTGCATAAAAATTCAGTAATAATGTATATTCAACGTATTATCTGTATAAAAATGCATTATTTCCTAAATTTTCTCAAAAAAAAAGACAGCTATGCGGAGGTTATATCCTTACTGCCCGGATATCTCCTTGTGTCTTTTCTCTAAGTTGACAAAAGTTTACCACAAAGTCATGCGCATTGCAAGCACAAAATTAAAAACCTTGAGAACTTATCCGACGCCTCAAGTACCTTATCCCAGCTATGTGCAGTCTGACCAAGACCATGTATATATATTTTCTTCATCATGCTTCCCCTTCCCCGTCTGCGGATTCTCTTTTAAGCTCGACTATGTACTCCGTTGTCCCTTCCTCGAACTTTCTCGCTCCCGTCTGTTTAAAGCCGTGCCTGTTATAGAACGCTATCGCCCTTGTATTTTTCTCAAGCGCCCAAATGAAATCCGCATTCAACTTCTCAACGGCATATTTTATCAGCTTATCCCCTATTTTCTGATTTTGGAAACACACATCCACATACAGCTTGCAGATTTCCGTTCCCTCTGTCTGCATAAAACCCTTCACCACGCCGTCATCATAGACATAAATGCTGTCCAGTATCTCTTCCCTGCCAAAATAATTATTCGCGAGCGGAACCACCTGCATCTCGCCGAATGAATATTTCTCATCCTTAAATATGGGAAAATAATTAATTCTGTTATTGAACACATAAATCTCGGCAATCCTTGATAAATCGCCCGACTCAGCTTTTCTTATACTCATAAAGCCCTCCTGAAAGAATTAGTATCGCACATTATCAAAGTATCGGCTTTCCGATATTCATATTTATACCCCTGCATACTGCAAGCATAGCTTACAGTACTGCCACCAATAAGTTGTTTGAAAGTTTCACTTTCAAACTTTTTCTCCATTCCGGAGCTTCCTCATCTTCCGCCCAATACTCATCAATGGATTTTATTTTTGAATTCTCAAGCCTTTCTGTGCATCAAGGCTGTAGCCTTCTACCTGCATGGAAGTGGAAAACTCTTGTGTATATGTAACATTTCTGCTGTTTTTTCATCAGATGTTATCTCCTTTTACTTCCTTGGAAACCTCTTTAATGCTTTCAAGATATGCTTTTTCGACTGGTGTCAAAGTAATCTCCTGATATTTTCTGTATTCTGACTTTGCTTTCTCCAACGCCTGTTTATGACTTACAGAACCAGCTCCGGTTAAAAGTTTTCTATTTCCTGATGACAACACACTATCCAGCTGCTTTACATAATCATCCATATACATTGGCTTATGCTCAATTGCATTAATTTCAGCCATATCAAAATAACCGGATACAAGATTATTTAATACCTTGAGTTCACTCTCTTCCAGATAATTTTTTGCAATTCCTATATCCTTTAATGCCGGTAATTCACCTGAAAATGAAGTAAGTCCCATAAATGGCTTTTCTGCATCTGCCCGCTGATATATAACCTCTGCCGCAGTATGACCATGTGCTGCATAGTGAAGTTTATTCTGAACAATTTTAAAGAATATAACAGACTCCTCACTATGTGGATTGTAATCTACACTCGTCGCATATAAAATATCTAAATTGTAATAAGTAACATTATATGTTTTTCCATCATCTGCAGTTGTTCGGAATTTCCGAACAACTGAATCCTTATCCAATTCCCCTTCTTCGAATATATGCTTTATATGTTCACTTATATTTGATTTACTGCATTGATATAATTCAGTAAGCTGCTGTTGTGTCAGCCACACTGTATCATCTTCTATTTTAACTTCTATATTTGTCTGCCCATCATCAGTCTGATATATAAGTATTTCCCCATATTCATCGGTTCCAATTTTATCTGCCATAAGCACCTCTCTAATCCATTACTTCTTAGTTATGAAATGTGAACACATGTGTTCACTATTGTCCCAACAAAATTTTATCATCATTCCAACCTCTGTTCAACCATAACTTTTTCCATTATACAATGCAAAATAAAAGAGACTCCACTCGCCATGAATGAAGCCTCCTGATATATGTATGCATCCTACAGCATATTATCTGCAGGATGCCGGCTGCCTACGCAGCCTTTTTGTCCAGAAGCTGTTTTACTCCACCTAAGTAATAACAGAATCTGTCAAATTGTTTCTGCCTGCTTACTTTCTCGTCATCAATTGAATCCTTGATCATCATGCACATCTCTACTTCATCTCTTATCTGTGGTGCGTATTTAATAATCATGTCTGCAAGAAAGCTGCAGCAGCGTTCAAAATCCTTGTTCATTGCCAAGCCTCCTCAAAATATAATCCTGTGAATGATTCACAGAACATATTTTATCGCAAGACTTTTAAAAATGGAATAGATTTTACCAAACGGCAGTTTTCAAAAAAACTTATCTGTCAAAGATTAATTTTTCCCACGGTTCATATCCTGTCATGTAGCCGAATTCTTCCTCATTCCTGAATCCTTCAAGAAGTTTTTCTTTTACACTATCTAATATAGCTTCATCAATATCCCTGAATTTCATATGCTTATATAAATCGGACTTTCTAAAATCATACATAGTACCCACGTTATCAAGAAGATGTTTTACCACCTTATATGTTCCCTCTACATCTTTCCCTGCACATACAATATCAAGCATTGGCGAATACTCATTATATTTTCCCATTTCCAATGTATGGGCAACTGCCTGTACCTTCCCTGACAGAAATCTCGCATAACCGATATCATTTTCCCGCAATGCCAGTCCAGCCATTGTGGAAAGCACAAAATTAAGTGTACTAAAGCCGGAAAAAATAACATTTTCATATTTCTCATATGCTTCTTTGATTTTTCCCTGCTCCTGGAGTAATCTTCCCTGATAATAACTTTTCATAGGATCGTGTTCTGAAAAATAGTCCAGATATTTTTCCGCCTTGGTGTAATTCTTCTTACGTAAATAAAATCCAAATAAGGAATCTGCTGCATGATGCTGTATCTCTTCATTCTCATCATGTAGTGCCAGCTCATACCATGCGTTAATCTGCTTATCATATTTTTCCGGATTCGTGCATTTATCCGTTATTCTTCTTGCATCAAGCATTACCGCAGCCTGCCAGATAAGCATGTTACAATTCGGATATTCCTTTATAAGTCTCAATGCCCATTCATAAGTCTTTTCATAGCCTTCTTCTGAAAACATCCTGTCCATCTTCCTGATAATTTCTTCAATTTCAGTGTCTGAAAGTTTTTCATGAAAAGAAAGTAATGTATCAAGCGAAATATCAAGCAGTCTCGCAATTGGTGCCAGCAGTTCAATATCCGGCTTGGAATTACTATTCTCCCATTTGTTTACAGCCGGTGTCGTCACGCCTAATCTGTTTGCCATCTCCTCCTGCGTCATACCAGCTTCTTTTCTATATTTTTTTATAACAACGCCTATATCCATTTGCTTCATCTCCTAAAAAATTCAAAAGCTTTTGTATACTCAGCATATCAGATTCATATAGATTGCACAATTGAACAGTGTTTAATTTTTATTCAATTTAATTAACCAGTAGGAAATGTTGCATGATTAATCTACTGTTTTGGTTGCTTTGATACTTCTTAGGTTGACGGCTAGATACGCATTAGAGATGTCTCCATCCAAATGCCGTTCTACTGTCTAAATTTGGCGTACAGACCGTTTGGCTTGACTAACGTGTAACGGGTGCGCCGATATTTTCTAGCACCATTATAATGCAAAAACAGTGCAAATACTGCTGTCGGATTTGGTAATATATCGGTCCGCAGATTTGTTTTGGGCAGTTTTATGAATGGCGTTAACACCCTCAATGTCCTCTTTTGCAGTTTCAATGTCCACTTTACGTTTCAATAACATTCTAAAAATTCTTCCAGCAACGCTCTTTTAAGAATGTGCCAATGACCTCTAGTGGCTCACCTTCATAATATTGCACCAATAACTTCTTAAATTCCGGTACATCCTTTTCCGGTATAACTAAAAATCCCATACCTTGTGCAATCAGATAATGATTGGCAAAAATAACCGATGCTCGCTTATTTCCATCTTTGAACACCTGCGTTTTCATACAGTACATACATAACTCAATCGCTATCTCTATTGGCTCTTTATCCTGACTTCTAATTTCATCTATTCGTTCGATAACCACTGTTTCAATAGGTAATGGTGGTACATAGCTTGTTCCACCTATCTGCACGGGAATACCACGAATACGACCTCCATCATAAAAAAAACCTTCATTAACCAACTTTGCAATATGACAAAGCATATGATAATTACTTTCACTCTGAATCACATCTCTATCTAAGATAAATTCCCAGGCGTGTTTCAAATTAAGAATCTTCTGCACATCCGTAGCCGATACCCCATGGACTTGTCCATTCTCGATAATATCCTCCGTTTGCGGAAATGTCGTTGCGACACCTTCTAACACTGCCTGATCATAAATGTTCGCTTTCAAATTTGCTCTGGCAAAATCCAAATTTTGTAATACTCTCGCTGAAAGTTCTTTATCTTCGTAACCAAGTGCAGCTAAATCTTTATTGATTTTACGAATGGCTTTATTTAAATCTTTGCGTTCCTTGGCATTACGCAAAAGCAACTGATATAGTTCATCTGAATATACGTCTACATAAGTAGAGGTCAATTTACCTGCTACTCGCTTACGCATATACAAGTATTGTGAACCATTTGATTCCTTAATTTCCGGATTTCCATCATATGGCATCAGATTAAGCCTCGCCTGTATATCCGCTTTTTGCTGTAATAATTCTTGAATTTCTGAATAATTTGCTCCCATTCATTTCACCTCTCTCTTTTTAGGGAACTTTTATGTTATATATTATATTCAAAAGTTCCCTAATTATCAAGAATTATTTAGGGAACTTTTTGACATGTTATTTGTCATAAAAGTTCCCTATTATTAAATTTGGTGCACCAAAAGGATTGCTATACAAATAAACATAAAGTTTTTTCAGATTGCTCTTTGCATCCCATCTTAAGTAAAGTCCCATCTATATCAAAAAAAGTAATTTTTATCATCGTTTTCCTCCTTCACTTCTATGATTAATCAAAGTAAGATAGTAATTCATGATTTTCATACGACTTAAAACACATAAGTACTTGTTCCTTTGTACACTTCTCTACTGCAAGTTTTTCTGGCAAAGAGTCTTTGTCAAAAAAAGCAATTTGAGTTGTTTCAATATTATCCTCAAACTTGCCACTTTCGTACTTACACATTACAAAAATCTTAATTACACCATAAGCATAGTTCATTACATTGTGCTTACGCCAATCCTGCACAGCAATGTTTTTTTCAGCTGTTACTGTGAATCCTGTTTCTTCTTTTACCTCTTTTTCTGTGTTTGAAGCAACAGATTGGTCAACGTCACACCAACCACCAGGTAAAGACCAGGTGCCTCTCCGTTATCGTTCCAACCTTTGCTGTTAAAAGATCCATTGCTCTGTAAATACATGAGGATTATATCTGCTCTTACTGTTAAGATTTGCGGTCAAAAAATTTGACCGCAAATTTTCTACCTCGTCATCCGTAAGTTCAAACATAAAATCTTCATCAAATTTCTCAATATTATTTTTTACTTGTTGATTAAATGCTTTTGTAGTATAACCATATATTTCAGAAAGATCGGCATCTAAGATTACTCTTTGTCCTCGAATTTCATAAATTCTTTCTTTCAAATATTCTTCTGTAATATCAATCACTGCAATTTCTTCTTTCTTTTTATCTTCTTGCTCCCTGCCGGCCTCTCTTTCGATTGTTTTCAACTCCTTCACTACCCGTTCAGCATCTGCATCGGTATAGAAACGGGCTATTTGGTTGGAGAATAGTGCCGGGTTACGAAAGAATAACGGCCTTGTCTCCTGCTCACCCGTAAAACGGATAGAGGGGAACAGAGCCGTCAGTCTCCTGCGAGCCAGAAGGAGATTCTCCTTCCGGTTATAATTGCTTCCTATACAAATCAGACAGGAGTGCATCGCTCACATTACATTAATTAAACAAATCGTCCAACCCTGATTCCGGTTCATCTATAATGCTATCTCCTGAAATACTGAAGTCTTTGCACGGGTCAAATCCGTCAGGCAAATTAAAAGTCTCTTTCGGATCATATCCCAATGTCTGGTCGGCATACACCTTATGCATATATTTTGTCCAGATAGGCAATGCCAGAGAAGCCCCCTGACCATAAGTCATTGTATCGAAATGGATATCACGTTCTTCACCGCCTACCCAGCATCCGGATACCAGTGAAGGGGTGAATCCCATGAACCATCCGTCCGAGTTGCGGTTAGTCGTTCCGGTCTTACCACCCATATCGGCAGTTATTCCATACCTGCGGACACGTGCTCCTGTACCTTCATTGATTACGGCACGCAACATTACCAACATCTTATAAGCACTCGATGCACTGATCACCTCTTCCATCTGTGGCGAGAAGGTAGCCAATACATTGCCTTCGCTATCCTCTATTTTAGTCACAAACAATGGAGCCACCCGGATTCCCTTATTGGCAAATGCCGTATATGCACTTACCATCTCTCCCACCGAAATCTCACACGGACCGAGGCAGAGAGAGACTGTAGGTTGAATTTCTTTATTGCGTACGCCGAAAGAGTGAATCAAACGTGCCAAAGCATACGGATTCAGTTTACTCATCAAATATGCCGAAATCCAGTTATTTGAGTTTGCAAGTCCCCATTTCAAAGTCACCATTTCACCATAATGTCCTTTTGAAGTGTTTTTGGGTGACCAAGGTTTTCCATTTTCATCAATTAGAGTGATTTCTACATTACGTGTCTCGTCACAAGGCGAGAATCCGTTTTCCATAGCCAATGCATACAGATACGGTTTAATGGTAGATCCCACTTGACGACGTCCCACCATTGCCATGTCATATTGAAAATAAGTGTAGTTCGGACCACCTACATATGCCTTTACTTGCCCGTTTATGGGGTCCATCGACATAAATCCTGCACGCAGGAAGTGCTTATAATATCGGATAGAGTCCATTGGGGACATTATAGTGTCTTTCACACCATGCCAGGTGAACACCGACATAGATTCCGGCTTATTGAATGCTTTTTTGATTTCCGCTTCCGAAATTCCGGCTTCCTTCATCGTTTGATAACGGGAAGTCTGTTTCACAGCCCTGTC
>ERZ826016.370-NODE-370-length-56307-cov-4.820380_pt1 | contig 56307 bp, 47 predicted proteins | sample MGYA00519872_ERZ826016 | MGnify/ENA primary metagenome ERZ826016 (study PRJEB31778, sample SAMEA3449218) | human gut metagenome | biome: human gut; feature: human-associated habitat; material: faeces | place: United Kingdom | collected 2010/2012 ... | reverse complement strand
CATATTTTAAAACTACTACCCAAGCTCTTCTTACTCTATTTTCTACTGCATAGTAATTTCTTTCTTCTGTTGGGTAATCTGTTGTTTGCATTGCTTCATAATGTTTTTCAGTATTATTTTTTCTATCATAAGCATCTGCATTCATTTTTACTACCATTAATTTTGCTTTAGTTTCTTCTATTTTGTTTGTTTTAACATTTTGGTCTTCTTTTATAGCAATATCTATTGCTTCTTGTTCTTTTATAGTTACCTCATTATTATCAAATGGAGTATTTTCAACTCTAAATAATTCCAATTCCATATTTTTTGATTCCACTATAATACTTATACTTTCATAAGGATTATATACTTCTCCATATTTTTTATTATATATTACTGTCATTCTAAATCCTGCACCTGTTTGTATTCCTTCATTGTTTACAGAGTGAACGTGTGTAATTTCGTATTCTCCATCTTTATATCCAAATAATTTATAATATTTATTTGCTAATTCTTTTGCCTGTTCCTCTGTTATGTATTTACTTGTATCTTGAGTATTTTTGTTATTATTCCATATATCAAAAAAATCTCCAGTTTGACCATCTATTGTTATTTCATAATTATCTTTTGTGTCAAAACGATACATTATTTTAGTTGAATCAATTTCTTTATAATGGTTTGTCCCTATTATGTTAGAATTAAATCCTATTTGATTTAATTTTTCAATTGCTACTTTTTTTGCATCTTCTTCTGTTATATTTTCTTTTTTGCTTTCTTCTGTTATTTTTGTTAATTCTTCATTATCACCAGAAGATAATTGAATTTTTTCTGGTGTTTTCCAAACTTTTTCTACAACTTTACTTCCTGCAAATGCAACTCCTGTACTTAATAATATTCCTATAATTGCTGTTGCAACTGTTTTAAAAATATTTTTTGTTTTATTTTCCATAACTATATCATTCTCCTCTTTTATTTTTGATATAGCAATTTTCAATTTAATTTTATTTTTATCAAATTCCATTTCTAAATTCCTCCGTTATAATTTAATTCTTTTTTTATTTTCTTTCGTATTCTATGAAGTCTTGTTTTTACATTTAATTCAGAAATATTTAATATTTTTGCTATATCTTTAATTGATCTAGAAGAATAATAAAATAAGTTTACAATTTCTATATCAATATCTTTTAGTCCTTTTATTTTTTGTTCAACATCTATTATTAGTTCTCTATCATTTTCATACATATTTACACTATTTACTGTATCGTTTTCGAAGTCTTTTATATCATAAACTATTTTTAATTTTCTATATTTTTCTTTTATTAAATTTCTTGTAATTCCTGCTAGATATGAGTTTAATGATACTTTTATGCTTAATCTATTTCTGTTTTTCCATAATATAAAAAATGTGTCAGAAAAGATTTCTTCTTTATCTTCAAAAGATATATCGTCATTTGTTCCATTATTTATTATTTTTGTGATATATGGTGTAAAGTCTTCTATTATTCCATCTATATCAATTTCATTATTTTTATAATAATTTTCTAGTTGCTTTAATTCTTTCAATTTTAAAAACTCCTTTATAAGATATCTTACATTTATATAGTGTATTTTAATTTGGAAAAGGTTACACTTCTTTTAATTTATTTTATGGCTATGCAAAATTTGCAATAACCTATTAATTTTAAACCTTAGAATGTTTTTATTATAACTTATAATATTTCAAAACACAAAAAATAGCAGATTCCTGCTATTTTCTCATATTAAATAAAACTAATTTGTTCATTAAAACTTGCAATCCAACTTTTTTATTTTGCTTCTGTTATCTTATCTCCCTTTTCAATAGTTGTCTTTATCTATAAAATCTATTTGTTTTGATATTTCTTTTTTTATTCCATATATTCCAATACAAATAAAAATAACAATTATCCCAATAAAAATAAATAATTTTCCTTCATTATATCCATTATTTTCTATATATTCTCTTAAATTATCTAAGCTATCATCATATATTACTTTTGTTGTTCCTTCTTTATAATACACCGTAAATTCCATATCATTAAATGCTAAAAAATATTGTATTTTTTTCACATCATTAAAATTAATAGTATTATCATAATATTGACTTTTTTCTATTATATTTTTTATATATTCTCTATTTTTATCATTAATATATAATATATCTTTTCCAAAACCTTTAAATATAAAATATACATTAAAAATAAGAAAAAATATTCCTACTAAAATTATAATACTTAATAGCATTTCAATAATTACCAAACTTTTTCTCTTCATAGTTATAACCTCATATTTTTTAATTCTGCTATTTTTCTAATCTCATATATAAAATTGGAAACTGATTTCTTTGTTCATCTAATTCTGTTCTTTTATATACTTTAAATCCTTTATGCCTTCTTCATACTTATTTTATCAATATTTAACTGCACTTTCTTTTTTGTTTCTTTTAAATTTTTCTAATATCAATGTAATCCACCTGATTAATGCAAATTCTGCTATTGCAAATAGTGTAACAAGTGCTGTTGCTCGTCCTGATATTTCTTTTATAGCAAAAAAGTTTGGCATAATATTAATTGTTAAAAGAATTCCAAGAATGCATAAAGCCATAACACTTGCCCTATATTTATTCAGTGGTCTAATAATTTTATATAGTATTAAAAATCCTCCTGTAAAAAATAGATAACTACAAGCTGTTGTTATTTCTTGTTCACCTACATTGAATAATATAGAAAATCCAACCATAGCTACAATTGCTAGAAATGATGTTATTGCAGCAGGAAGCGAATCTGTAAAAACTTTTCTTAAAAAATCACCATTTTGTTGTTTCTTTTGATTTTCTTCAAATGTTAATAAAAATGCAGGTATTCCAATTGTAAATGCACTACCTAAAGAAACTTGATTTGGCTCTAGTGGATACTGCATTGCAAAAACTATTGAATATATAGAAAGCAATAATGAGAATATATTTTTGTATGTAAATAATGAGGCAGACCTAGTTATATTATTAATATTTTTTCTTCCTTCATAAACTATGTCTCTCATATTGCCAAAGTCAGAATCTAGTAATACAACTTGTGCTGTTTCTCTAGCTACATCTGCTCCAGACCCCATAGCGATTGAACAATCAGATTCTTTCATTGCTAATATGTCATTTACTCCATCACCTGTCATCGCTACTTTTAATCCTAGTTCTTTTAAAGCCTTAATGATTTGTTTTTTCTGTTTAGGATTTACTCTACCAAAAACAGTATATTTTTTTACTGCTTTTTTTATATCTTCATAGCTTTCTAATTCTCTACAATCTACATATTTTTCATATTCTTTTATACCTGCTTGTTTTGCAATTGATGATACTGTAGCCGGATTGTCTCCTGATATAACTCTAATTTCAACTTTTCTATTGTTAAAAAATCCAAAAATTTCTTTTGCATTTTTTCTTATTTCATTTTTCAAACTTATAAATAAGATAGGAATGTTTTTATTATTTTCTTCTTTAACAAAAGCAAGTATTCTTTCTCCATTTTTTGCTTTCTCATTAATCATATTTTCAAATTCTTTATCTAATAATATTTCAGGAGCACCTAATTTGTATGTTAAATTTTCATCGATTTTTATAAATGAAAATTTATTTTTTGAATTAAAGTTTTCTTTGCTTATGTTAGATAGCTTTTCACTAGAAATCCCATCTAACTGCTCCTTTATAGCATCCATTGTTATGTTATTGTCATCTATTGTATTAACATATTTAGCTAAAATTTCCAATTTTGAATTTTTTCTCTCTGCAATAAAACTATTTTCTTTTTCATCAAATATGTCTAATATTTTCATTTTATTATTTGTAATTGTTCCTGTTTTGTCAACACATAAAACATCAACTCTTGCAAGGCTTTCAATACTTTTCATATCATGTAGAATAACTTTTTTTCTAGCAAGTTTTCCAGCACTTATTGCTAAAGCAACTGTTGTTAATAAATATAAGCCTTCTGGTATCATTCCAATTAATGCAGATACCATTGAATTAACACTTTCTTTATAAGTGTTCCCATTCACAATATAAGACTCCCAAAATAATAGCAATCCAATTGGAATAATGATTATTCCTGCAAATTTAACAATTTTGTCAATTGCTGAAATCATTTCAGATTTTGTTTCCTTAATTTTTTTGGAATCTTTCATTATTTTTGAGGAAAAAGATTCATCTCCCACATTTGTAAGTTTTACTACTGATTTTCCAGATATAACAAAACTTCCAGACATAAGATTAGAATTTATATTTTTTTCAATTTCATCTTGTTCGCCAGTTAATAAAGATTCATTCACATACATTTTACCTGAAACTACTACTGCATCAGCTGGAATTTGATTTCCAGCCTCTAAAATCACATAATCTCCTTCTACAAGATTGTCAGAACTTATTTTTCCTTTTTTGCCATTTCTAATTACTATATAATCATTTTTATCAAGTAATGATAATTTGTCTAATGTGATTTTTGATTTTATTTGTTGAAAAATTCCAATTAAAATGTTTATTGTTATAATAATCAAAAATGTTAAATTTCTATATGATTGTGATGTGATAAGTAAAATTGCTAATATTAAAAAAATCAAATTGAAATATGTAAATATATTTTTTCTTATTATTTTTAAAATACTTTCATTTGCTTTAATTTTTATTTTATTTGTTTTTCCTTGTTTTGTTTTTTCTTCTATTTCTTCTGTTGTTAAACCTTTTAATTCTTCCATCATTTATTTTTTATATTACGCCTTCCTTTTTGTTTTATTTTTTATAAAAATGAAAATCACAATAATTTTACTCATCTTATCATAAAAGCAGATAATTATCAACTAATTATCTGCTCTGAAAATTGTAATTTGTAGGGATGATTATAAAAAACTAAAGTTATATTATTTTTTCTTTGCTATAACATTATATATATGCCAATGTTTCATCTTTCCTAGTCCTGTCTTTCCATCCTTCTCAACTTCATTAAATTCTATTATTTCAAATGAGTCTTTAAATAATTCTAATACTTGCTCTTTTGATAAAAATACCATTTGCTCTTTTATGTTTACCCAAGAATCTCTCACTCCAAAGAAATTTCCAATAAAATATCCGTCCTTTTAAAATACTATCTGATATTTTATTCCAAAATTCGTTAAAGTATTTTTTATTACAAAAAGGAATACTAAAATTAGCCACCAATAAGTTGTTTTTTTCTAATTCAATATTTTCGAATTCTTGACACTTAAAATCAAAATTTTTTAATTCTTCACCATCTAATTTACTGGCTATTATTTCTTCTGTATTTTCCTTATCTATTGCTAATACTTTCCATCCGTTTTTTTATTAAATATATTGTATCTCTACCTGCCCCACATCCTAAGTCAATAGCATATTTAGGATTATTATTCATATCTATAAATTTCTTAACCATTGGGTGTGGTAAAGCATTTTCTGTATTTTCATAATATTTCTGTATATCTTCCATTTATATCAATTCCTTTCTATTTAATAATAATTATTATAACATACAATTTTATAAAAAATAACAAGAGAGTGAAAATTTTACTTTATCACTCTCCTGTCGTGCCTTTAAAAGGTTTTCCAGCACTGAGGATCTTTGGAATAGAAATTACCCGTCAGACATTTTGCAACAGAAGGACACCCTCTGCAGAAATTCCTTATCTCGCATTTGGAACAATGCTCAAACTTCTCGTACTGACGATATTCGTCCATTTTTTCTCCGTTAAAAATGTCGTAAAACGACTGTTCAGGTACCTTTCCTACAGGTGTTTCACTCCTTCTACAAGCGTAGACAGTTCCATCTGCCAAAGTTGTGATGTGCGTAATTCCACAATGGCATCCATCTAAGATAAGGTCATTGGGGTTATCAATCTCATCCGGTTTAAACAGGCCTTTTTCATACAGATACAGCTTCCAAAGGTGGTCTTTTAATGCAAATCGTGTATCACATTCTTGATACTGCATATATTTTTCCCACATTTTGTCAAGAAAAGCTCTGTATTCTTCAGGAGAAACCATCAAATCAAAATCTCCAGGATTAGGACAATATCTGGCAAATCCAAAATTGCTAACTTTGTACTTCACCACGATGTCTACTAATTCAGGAATTTCTGCGATGTTTGTCTTTGAAACTGTTGTCATAATTGCGGTTTTGATTTTGCTACCTTCAAAGTACTTTAAAGCATCTAAAGTCGCATCAAAAGAACCTGGTTTACGAATGTAGTCATGGGTTTCTCTCAAACCATCTAAAGACATCTGGAAATTGATACACCCTAAATCTTCTAATTTCTTTACCACATCATAATTCAGATGAAATGGATTTCCCAAAAGACCAAAATGGATTTTGTTCTTTTTGAGAATTTCAAGAAAATTCCAAATTCCTTCATAGAGTAACGGATCTCCACCCGTGATAACAAGGAACGGTTCTTTTCCCAACCGCTTACAGCTCGAGATAAAATCCTCCAAAATTAAATTTAATGTGTTTAAATCGAGCTCCAGGCTACATTTTTTATCTTTGCCTTCATAAATGTAGCAATGCTTGCACCGCTGGTCACATCGATCAGTAATGTGCCATTGCATACTAAATTTGTCTACCATCACAATCCTCCTTTTAGAGTGAGAGGCACCTCTAAAAGAGATGCCTCTGCTTGTTGAAACTAATGTGTGTTGTCGACAGTACACATTCACAGCTCCCCTGTATTAGCTACAAGATGTGCTGCAAGATGTACACGAACCGCAGGAACTACTGCATGCAGAACAACCGCTTGAACAGTTGCAAGAGCAGTCAGCAGCAACTACCTTAACTCCAGCTCCAACTAACTTTGCCTTTGCAGACTCCATAAAGTTCTGAGCAGAGTTTTTCCCAATGTATTTTACACTAGGATTCCAGTAATTTGTCCGTGCCATTCTGGTCATACGACTTCCTCCTTTCCACTAAATTCCAACTTGTTGCCTTAGAGTCATACTTAGAACTCTAAATAATACATAAAATGTATTACGGTTACATAATATCACGTTTGGAATAATTTGTCAATATAAAATGATTAAATTCAATCACCTACGAACTTCAGATAAGTGAAAAAGTAAAAGCAAGTTTTGACAATGTGCATTGCAATAAGTCTTACATTTGGTCTTAATGTACAAAATAATGCAATTTTGTTATAATTGTATTATGTAAATGCTTTGGTAAAAATGGAGAAATATTATGATTTAAAAAGGAAAACAGCTTACATTGAGTCAAAGAAATAAGATTGAAGAAATGTTAAACCAAAGACGTAGAAAGTTTGAAATAGCCAATGAGTTAGATAAAACACAATCAACAATAGCAAGAGAAATTAATCGTCATAAAATTTTGAAACCACACAATATATACAAATCATCAAATTTATTTAATTGTAAATTCTTTGTTAATTGCAAAATCTGTACAAATAAATGTCGAATATTTCAACCAATTTCTTGCAAAGATAGAGATAGAAACATTGGTGTTTGCAATAATTGTTCAAAACTTAAAACTTGTAATCTTGACAAATATTTTTATTTTGCAGAAGAAGCACATAAGAAATATAAATACACTCTGACAGATTCAAGACAAGGTGTAAATTTGAACACATCTGAATTAATTGAATTAGCCCATCTTATTTGTCCGTTAATAAAGAAAGGTCAATCAATTTACACAATTTTAAATAACCATCCAGAAATAAAGTTCTGTGAAAAAACAATATACAATTATATTGAAATGGGCTTATTTAAAGATTGGAGTGTCACAAATATTACATTGAAAAGAAAAATCAGAAGAAGGCTTCCCAATAAACAATTAAAGAAGCGAAAAGAACCAACAAATTACAACGGTAGAACTTATACAGATTATTTAGAATATAAAGTACAGAATCCCAATATAACAACAACAGAGATGGATACGGTATATAACAATCAAACAGGTCCATATATTCAAACTTTTATATTTGAGAATACAGAATTTATGATTGGAATATTACATACAGAGAAAACATCAGATTCAATGTCAAAAAGCTTAGATTCTTTTCAAGAAATATTATCTGATAAAGAGTATGAACAATTATTTTCAGTGCTATTAACAGACCGTGGGACAGAATTTATAAAATCGCAACAATTTGAAGTAAATATTCATACAGGAGAAATAAGAGGAAAAATATTTTATTGTGATCCAATGCAGTCAAGTCAGAAACCACATGTAGAAAATAATCACAATTTTATTAGAAAAGTACTTCCAAATGGTCAAAGTTGGAATCATTTAACACAAGAAAAAATAGATTTAATGTTTTCACATATAAATTCCACACCAAGAGAAAATTTAGGTGGCAAAACGCCTTATGAAATATTTTCTTTCATATACGGTGAAGAACTTGCTCACAAATTAAATATACAAAAGATAGCAAAAGACGAGGTCACAACAACTCCCCGTTTTCTAAAATAATTTAAACTTACTTAAACCAAAACATTTACATGATTAATTGAAAAATTAAATGCAAAACAAAATGGCACTTACTTTTACACCAAAAAAATTTAATGCAATTTTGCTTTATTAGTCATGCAAACTTTTTTGAAACCTATATTAATTTTACACGAAAATAGAGAAAAAAGCAAGTTATTTAAGCAAATATATCGCTTAAAACTTGCTTTTTCTCATACAAGTTGCATTTACTTTACAGAATTGAATTTAACTTTTCACTTGACGAGAGATGTATATTTGTGTCCTAAAAATATGACTATTTATAATATAAAAAATTAAATTATTCTAACTTATGAACTAAAAACTACTTAAAACTATAAAAACATATCGGCATCTTTTAGACCAAATGCAACAACATCTGTACAAACGCCATACTCATCATTTGGATATCCTGTTTCATAATATTTACTTTTATATTTAGGATTTTTAGAAATATAATTTCTTACATTATTCAGTATATCTGTTTGATCATCTATTCCATCATCGTCTTTATCAATATTACTAACATAAGTTTCAATCTTAAAATCCGCATTAGTGTATTGTTTATGTAGAATGCTGTTATATAAATATAATAGTAAAACAGTAATTGAAATTATAATAATACCTATTATTATAAATACTAACCTTTTCTTATTCATTATTTACTCCTATCACCTACTACTCAGCTTATAATTTCTCGCTAACTATTTGATTTCAAATTCATTTGAATAAATATCAGTTGTTTTACCATTTCCAGAAAACACAGTCTTTATAATTCTATAAGTTCCTTTTCCTAATTCTCCATAAGTGTTTTCTAGATTCAATTTTTTTGTTGTTTGGCTATTTGCTTTGATTATATAAGCTACATCATTCCAAGCTGTATTAGGTAAATAGTCTAAATATTTCCATTCTCCATTTATATTTTTTTGAATTTTATACTCTTCTCCATATCCTATTTCATTGTCATTATTATTTATAATTATTATTGAAATACTGGTAGGTTTTATCGTAATACTATCAACTTTCATTATAACATTTTCTAAATCACTATTATTTTCTTCATTCGTTGACAAACTCTCTTCAAATTTCTTTTCGTATGCTTTTATTTCTTCTTCAAAATCATTATAATCCATAAACCATGTTCCAATTTTTATATCATCAAATCCTGCTATTGTGTGGAAGTCTATTACTTTATAACCTAAACCAAAATATTCTATTGTACCGCCGTCCAATATCACTCCAGCTGGACTTTGTATACAAAAAATAGGCCTTTTCTGATTTTTCACTCTATTATAATCTACTGTAAAAAATACAATTCCTAAAACAACTATTATTCCTAAAATACCAACAACTACTTTTAAAATTTTCTTCATAAGCATCACCTTTCCTTCTACAATTTAATCTCAGCAATAGATTACTATTTTTCCACCAAACCACTAAATAGTAATTTGTTGCGATAATTATATTATAATACAAAAGATAGATAATTTTCAAATTATTATCTATCTTCATTCATAGTCTATTACTCATATTTTAAATATTATTCATTTATTGTATTCACAGTTATATCTGGCCTTATAATATCACTATCTGTTACTATATTAAATTTATAATCATAATCAATTACCATATCCGTTTGTCTAGTTATCTCTTTATTTGATTTTTCTATATCTCTAACTGCAAATCCTGTTTCTTTATCTATATACCTTTCATAACTACTTCCTTTAATAACATAACACTCTTTTCCATTACAATATGTAGATTCAATTCCTGTTATAAGTGCATATTGAAGATTTGCAAAAAATCCATCTGATACATAAGTTACAGGTGCTATATTTCCTCCTAGCATTTTTTTAGAATCTATCACAGTTTTTTTGCCACCTGCCTCTGTAACAGCAAATTGCTCGTTGCCTTTTTTATAATAAGTTATTTTTTGAATTTCATTGCCATTAACCAATCTCGTAAATGTCGTCAAATAGTCTCTGCCTTTATTATAGCTTTCTGTTATTGTTAAAGTGTCTCCATGATAAGAATATAATCTTGCATAGTAATTATCATATGCCTGATTTTCATTTACTTTTCCAGAAAGTGAAGTCATTATAATTGTCCTTCTTGTTATTACTACCACATATATCACCACTATAAACAATAATATGGTTTTTAATAATTTCATTTTCTTACTATATTTTTTTATGTACTTAACTTCTCTTTCATCTCTTTTTGTGGTATTTACTTTAAAATCTTTTTTCATGTTTTCAAAAATCTTTTGGCACTCATTGCATTCCTTTAAATGTTCATCAATGAACTTATTTGTTTCTTCATTTGTTAAATTCTCAATATAATTTGGTAATAAATCTTGAACAATTTTGCAATCTTTTTTCTCCTTCATATTAATCAACCTCCTTCAATTGATTTTTTCCTCGATAAAAAGTTACTCTAGCCCAGTTTTCTGTTTGATTCAGAATAACTCCTATTTCTTTAAAACTAAGTTCTCCAGTTATCCTTAAATAAATTACTTCTCGTGTTTTTTCATCTAACTTTTGCATTTTTTTATACAATAGTATTTTTTCTTCATTAGAAATAACTTTTTCTTCAGTTGTATCATTTGTTTGTATTTCTAGCATTTCTTTTTCAATGCTCACGATCTTTTTGTTCTTTTTGTATTGGTTATACCATAAATTTTTAGCAATTTGACATAGCCAAACTGATATTTTGCATTCCCCTTTATACGTATCAATATTTTTAACTGCTTTACAAAAAGTTTCTTGTGTTAGTTCTTCAGAAACATCATTATCATGAGTTAAACAGAATAAGAATTTGTTAACAGTTTCAAAATATTGTTCATATATTTGTTCCATATCCTGCATAACTTTCATCCTCCTTTACATATATGACAATTGAACTTACAATTTGTTACAAAATTTTCTAAATTTTTTTATTTTTCATGAAAATACAATTAAAGTTTCATTTATATATTTTTATTAAATTTCTATAAATAAAAAATGACCCAAGGCTTCGAAAGTTTCTTGGATACCGCTCATATATATATTAACATTTTTTTCTCAATTGCAAGCTTTTTATTACATTCCACATATATTGGTAATTAAATTTACCAACAAAATAAATCTTAAATTCGTCTAAATATTAGAAAGGTTAAGGTGGGTAAAATATATGAAGAAAAATATGTTAAAAATAATTATCAACTATTATTTTCTTCATTCGTTGATAAATTCTCTTTAAATTTCTTTTCGTATGCCTTTATTTTTCTTATATCTTGCCATTCTCTTATTCCACATCCTGTTTAAATTCACCACTATAACTTGTTTTTTGATTCTTTATTAAACCTTTTGTTCCATGTTCTTGATATTTTCTAACTGTTGTCCATGCTGGAATATCAAATTGTTTTGCTACATATTCCCAACTATAATTATTATTCATATAATAATTTACTACCTTTAATTTAAATTCTTTTGAATATTTTGACATATAAAATGAACCCTCCTTATTAAACTTTTTTGTCTAATAATTTGGATTCACTTCATTTACAGTCTCTTTTCCATTATTCAATATTTTTTCAGATTAACTTTTTTATGTCTTATTTCTTCTTTGCTATAACATTATATATATGCCAATGTTTCATCTTTCCTAGTCCTGTCTTTCCATCCTTCTCAACTTCATTAAATTCTATTATTTCAAATGAGTCTTTAAATAATTCTAATACTTGCTCTTTTGATAAAAATACCATTTGCTCTTTTATGTTTACCCAAGAATCTCTCACTCCAAAGAAATTTCCAATAAAATATCCGTCCTTTTAAAATACTATCTGATATTTTATTCCAAAATTCGTTAAAGTATTTTTTATTACAAAAAGGAATACTAAAATTAGCCACCAATAAGTTGTTTTTTTCTAATTCAATATTTTCGAATTCTTGACACTTAAAATCAAAATTTTTTAATTCTTCACCATCTAATTTACTGGCTATTATTTCTTCTGTATTTTCCTTATCTATTGCTAATACTTTCCATCCGTTTTTTTATTAAATATATTGTATCTCTACCTGCCCCACATCCTAAGTCAATAGCATATTTAGGATTATTATTCATATCTATAAATTTCTTAACCATTGGGTGTGGTAAAGCATTTTCTGTATTTTCATAATATTTCTGTATATCTTCCATTTATATCAATTCCTTTCTATTTAATAATAATTATTATAACATACAATTTTATAAAAAATAACAAGAGAGTGAAAATTTTACTTTATCACTCTCCTGTCGTGCCTTTAAAAGGTTTTCCAGCACTGAGGATCTTTGGAATAGAAATTACCCGTCAGACATTTTGCAACAGAAGGACACCCTCTGCAGAAATTCCTTATCTCGCATTTGGAACAATGCTCAAACTTCTCGTACTGACGATATTCGTCCATTTTTTCTCCGTTAAAAATGTCGTAAAACGACTGTTCAGGTACCTTTCCTACAGGTGTTTCACTCCTTCTACAAGCGTAGACAGTTCCATCTGCCAAAGTTGTGATGTGCGTAATTCCACAATGGCATCCATCTAAGATAAGGTCATTGGGGTTATCAATCTCATCCGGTTTAAACAGGCCTTTTTCATACAGATACAGCTTCCAAAGGTGGTCTTTTAATGCAAATCGTGTATCACATTCTTGATACTGCATATATTTTTCCCACATTTTGTCAAGAAAAGCTCTGTATTCTTCAGGAGAAACCATCAAATCAAAATCTCCAGGATTAGGACAATATCTGGCAAATCCAAAATTGCTAACTTTGTACTTCACCACGATGTCTACTAATTCAGGAATTTCTGCGATGTTTGTCTTTGAAACTGTTGTCATAATTGCGGTTTTGATTTTGCTACCTTCAAAGTACTTTAAAGCATCTAAAGTCGCATCAAAAGAACCTGGTTTACGAATGTAGTCATGGGTTTCTCTCAAACCATCTAAAGACATCTGGAAATTGATACACCCTAAATCTTCTAATTTCTTTACCACATCATAATTCAGATGAAATGGATTTCCCAAAAGACCAAAATGGATTTTGTTCTTTTTGAGAATTTCAAGAAAATTCCAAATTCCTTCATAGAGTAACGGATCTCCACCCGTGATAACAAGGAACGGTTCTTTTCCCAACCGCTTACAGCTCGAGATAAAATCCTCCAAAATTAAATTTAATGTGTTTAAATCGAGCTCCAGGCTACATTTTTTATCTTTGCCTTCATAAATGTAGCAATGCTTGCACCGCTGGTCACATCGATCAGTAATGTGCCATTGCATACTAAATTTGTCTACCATCACAATCCTCCTTTTAGAGTGAGAGGCACCTCTAAAAGAGATGCCTCTGCTTGTTGAAACTAATGTGTGTTGTCGACAGTACACATTCACAGCTCCCCTGTATTAGCTACAAGATGTGCTGCAAGATGTACACGAACCGCAGGAACTACTGCATGCAGAACAACCGCTTGAACAGTTGCAAGAGCAGTCAGCAGCAACTACCTTAACTCCAGCTCCAACTAACTTTGCCTTTGCAGACTCCATAAAGTTCTGAGCAGAGTTTTTCCCAATGTATTTTACACTAGGATTCCAGTAATTTGTCCGTGCCATTCTGGTCATACGACTTCCTCCTTTCCACTAAATTCCAACTTGTTGCCTTAGAGTCATACTTAGAACTCTAAATAATACATAAAATGTATTACGGTTACATAATATCACGTTTGGAATAATTTGTCAATATAAAATGATTAAATTCAATCACCTACGAACTTCAGATAAGTGAAAAAGTAAAAGCAAGTTTTGACAATGTGCATTGCAATAAGTCTTACATTTGGTCTTAATGTACAAAATAATGCAATTTTGTTATAATTGTATTATGTAAATGCTTTGGTAAAAATGGAGAAATATTATGATTTAAAAAGGAAAACAGCTTACATTGAGTCAAAGAAATAAGATTGAAGAAATGTTAAACCAAAGACGTAGAAAGTTTGAAATAGCCAATGAGTTAGATAAAACACAATCAACAATAGCAAGAGAAATTAATCGTCATAAAATTTTGAAACCACACAATATATACAAATCATCAAATTTATTTAATTGTAAATTCTTTGTTAATTGCAAAATCTGTACAAATAAATGTCGAATATTTCAACCAATTTCTTGCAAAGATAGAGATAGAAACATTGGTGTTTGCAATAATTGTTCAAAACTTAAAACTTGTAATCTTGACAAATATTTTTATTTTGCAGAAGAAGCACATAAGAAATATAAATACACTCTGACAGATTCAAGACAAGGTGTAAATTTGAACACATCTGAATTAATTGAATTAGCCCATCTTATTTGTCCGTTAATAAAGAAAGGTCAATCAATTTACACAATTTTAAATAACCATCCAGAAATAAAGTTCTGTGAAAAAACAATATACAATTATATTGAAATGGGCTTATTTAAAGATTGGAGTGTCACAAATATTACATTGAAAAGAAAAATCAGAAGAAGGCTTCCCAATAAACAATTAAAGAAGCGAAAAGAACCAACAAATTACAACGGTAGAACTTATACAGATTATTTAGAATATAAAGTACAGAATCCCAATATAACAACAACAGAGATGGATACGGTATATAACAATCAAACAGGTCCATATATTCAAACTTTTATATTTGAGAATACAGAATTTATGATTGGAATATTACATACAGAGAAAACATCAGATTCAATGTCAAAAAGCTTAGATTCTTTTCAAGAAATATTATCTGATAAAGAGTATGAACAATTATTTTCAGTGCTATTAACAGACCGTGGGACAGAATTTATAAAATCGCAACAATTTGAAGTAAATATTCATACAGGAGAAATAAGAGGAAAAATATTTTATTGTGATCCAATGCAGTCAAGTCAGAAACCACATGTAGAAAATAATCACAATTTTATTAGAAAAGTACTTCCAAATGGTCAAAGTTGGAATCATTTAACACAAGAAAAAATAGATTTAATGTTTTCACATATAAATTCCACACCAAGAGAAAATTTAGGTGGCAAAACGCCTTATGAAATATTTTCTTTCATATACGGTGAAGAACTTGCTCACAAATTAAATATACAAAAGATAGCAAAAGACGAGGTCACAACAACTCCCCGTTTTCTAAAATAATTTAAACTTACTTAAACCAAAACATTTACATGATTAATTGAAAAATTAAATGCAAAACAAAATGGCACTTACTTTTACACCAAAAAAATTTAATGCAATTTTGCTTTATTAGTCATGCAAACTTTTTTGAAACCTATATTAATTTTACACGAAAATAGAGAAAAAAGCAAGTTATTTAAGCAAATATATCGCTTAAAACTTGCTTTTTCTCATACAAGTTGCATTTACTTTACAGAATTGAATTTAACTTTTCACTTGACGAGAGATGTATATTTGTGTCCTAAAAATATGACTATTTATAATATAAAAAATTAAATTATTCTAACTTATGAACTAAAAACTACTTAAAACTATAAAAACATATCGGCATCTTTTAGACCAAATGCAACAACATCTGTACAAACGCCATACTCATCATTTGGATATCCTGTTTCATAATATTTACTTTTATATTTAGGATTTTTAGAAATATAATTTCTTACATTATTCAGTATATCTGTTTGATCATCTATTCCATCATCGTCTTTATCAATATTACTAACATAAGTTTCAATCTTAAAATCCGCATTAGTGTATTGTTTATGTAGAATGCTGTTATATAAATATAATAGTAAAACAGTAATTGAAATTATAATAATACCTATTATTATAAATACTAACCTTTTCTTATTCATTATTTACTCCTATCACCTACTACTCAGCTTATAATTTCTCGCTAACTATTTGATTTCAAATTCATTTGAATAAATATCAGTTGTTTTACCATTTCCAGAAAACACAGTCTTTATAATTCTATAAGTTCCTTTTCCTAATTCTCCATAAGTGTTTTCTAGATTCAATTTTTTTGTTGTTTGGCTATTTGCTTTGATTATATAAGCTACATCATTCCAAGCTGTATTAGGTAAATAGTCTAAATATTTCCATTCTCCATTTATATTTTTTTGAATTTTATACTCTTCTCCATATCCTATTTCATTGTCATTATTATTTATAATTATTATTGAAATACTGGTAGGTTTTATCGTAATACTATCAACTTTCATTATAACATTTTCTAAATCACTATTATTTTCTTCATTCGTTGACAAACTCTCTTCAAATTTCTTTTCGTATGCTTTTATTTCTTCTTCAAAATCATTATAATCCATAAACCATGTTCCAATTTTTATATCATCAAATCCTGCTATTGTGTGGAAGTCTATTACTTTATAACCTAAACCAAAATATTCTATTGTACCGCCGTCCAATATCACTCCAGCTGGACTTTGTATACAAAAAATAGGCCTTTTCTGATTTTTCACTCTATTATAATCTACTGTAAAAAATACAATTCCTAAAACAACTATTATTCCTAAAATACCAACAACTACTTTTAAAATTTTCTTCATAAGCATCACCTTTCCTTCTACAATTTAATCTCAGCAATAGATTACTATTTTTCCACCAAACCACTAAATAGTAATTTGTTGCGATAATTATATTATAATACAAAAGATAGATAATTTTCAAATTATTATCTATCTTCATTCATAGTCTATTACTCATATTTTAAATATTATTCATTTATTGTATTCACAGTTATATCTGGCCTTATAATATCACTATCTGTTACTATATTAAATTTATAATCATAATCAATTACCATATCCGTTTGTCTAGTTATCTCTTTATTTGATTTTTCTATATCTCTAACTGCAAATCCTGTTTCTTTATCTATATACCTTTCATAACTACTTCCTTTAATAACATAACACTCTTTTCCATTACAATATGTAGATTCAATTCCTGTTATAAGTGCATATTGAAGATTTGCAAAAAATCCATCTGATACATAAGTTACAGGTGCTATATTTCCTCCTAGCATTTTTTTAGAATCTATCACAGTTTTTTTGCCACCTGCCTCTGTAACAGCAAATTGCTCGTTGCCTTTTTTATAATAAGTTATTTTTTGAATTTCATTGCCATTAACCAATCTCGTAAATGTCGTCAAATAGTCTCTGCCTTTATTATAGCTTTCTGTTATTGTTAAAGTGTCTCCATGATAAGAATATAATCTTGCATAGTAATTATCATATGCCTGATTTTCATTTACTTTTCCAGAAAGTGAAGTCATTATAATTGTCCTTCTTGTTATTACTACCACATATATCACCACTATAAACAATAATATGGTTTTTAATAATTTCATTTTCTTACTATATTTTTTTATGTACTTAACTTCTCTTTCATCTCTTTTTGTGGTATTTACTTTAAAATCTTTTTTCATGTTTTCAAAAATCTTTTGGCACTCATTGCATTCCTTTAAATGTTCATCAATGAACTTATTTGTTTCTTCATTTGTTAAATTCTCAATATAATTTGGTAATAAATCTTGAACAATTTTGCAATCTTTTTTCTCCTTCATATTAATCAACCTCCTTCAATTGATTTTTTCCTCGATAAAAAGTTACTCTAGCCCAGTTTTCTGTTTGATTCAGAATAACTCCTATTTCTTTAAAACTAAGTTCTCCAGTTATCCTTAAATAAATTACTTCTCGTGTTTTTTCATCTAACTTTTGCATTTTTTTATACAATAGTATTTTTTCTTCATTAGAAATAACTTTTTCTTCAGTTGTATCATTTGTTTGTATTTCTAGCATTTCTTTTTCAATGCTCACGATCTTTTTGTTCTTTTTGTATTGGTTATACCATAAATTTTTAGCAATTTGACATAGCCAAACTGATATTTTGCATTCCCCTTTATACGTATCAATATTTTTAACTGCTTTACAAAAAGTTTCTTGTGTTAGTTCTTCAGAAACATCATTATCATGAGTTAAACAGAATAAGAATTTGTTAACAGTTTCAAAATATTGTTCATATATTTGTTCCATATCCTGCATAACTTTCATCCTCCTTTACATATATGACAATTGAACTTACAATTTGTTACAAAATTTTCTAAATTTTTTTATTTTTCATGAAAATACAATTAAAGTTTCATTTATATATTTTTATTAAATTTCTATAAATAAAAAATGACCCAAGGCTTCGAAAGTTTCTTGGATACCGCTCATATATATATTAACATTTTTTTCTCAATTACAAGCTTTTTATGACATTTCACATATATTTTTATTTTCTATGTTTTACATTTCTATCCCTTTAGATTTTTTTCTATCATTTGATTGTTCTTGTTGTGTTCTTTCATATTTAGCTCTTAACATATCGAATATTTGCTGTTCTTCTGTACTTAAATGTTTAGCTCTTGATTTAATTGATAAAGCTTGCATTTGTTTTCTTTCTGCAATTTCTTCTTGTGTTTGAACAACCTCAGAAGTAGTAATTTCACTGCTAGAAAGACATCTTTTTAACATATTTATTCCTAACTTCCTTTGCTGAGCAAATTGCTCATTACTTTCATTTTTTTCTTCTTCACTTGCTTTTCCTTTTTTATCATCTGCTTGGTATCTAGCATATTCTTCATCCTGCTTCATTTTTTCTACTTGCTCATCCGTTATTCCAATTTCTTGTTTTAATGCTGGTCCATCTGCATCTCTAACAATGCTACTAGCCGCATCAATTTCACCTTGTGTTTTAGGGAAATTAGGTAATGTTCCATTAAGCCTATTAACCATAGACTCTTTTTTTAATCTTGACATGTATGAATCTTTATCATTAAAATCTCTCTTCATTTGTTTCAATGTGGACTCTATACTTGGAACAGATGAAAATTCCTCTAAATAATTTTTACCACTAGGATTTAGCTTTTTATCATTTGTTAACAATTGTGCAGCTTTTAGCAGTTGGGCCATAGCAGATACCTGCTTCTGTGAATATTGTCTTTTAAACTCCCCTCCTGCCGTTTCTACTAAATTACCATCCAAATCTGCTGTAAGCATAACGTTTAAGCCATTAGTCCTTATTATTTCTTGTACCCTTTGAATGTCCCTAGTTTCATGATTTTTTCTAGCCTCATATTGATGTTCCGTTTCAGTATTATTATAAGCTTGAATAAAGCCTCTTACAAATCTCATTTTATTATCTGAGACATTACTTCTTAATACCTTTTCTGATTGTTTTGTTTGCGAATCAATCGCTTGTTCCTCTTTTTGCTCTGGTAACGTAACTTCTTGTTTCAATTGGTTTACTCTCTCTTGAATTGAGTCCAAAATTTGTATGTGTTCCAGACTTTTTCTTCTTGATTCATCTTGGCTTGAAATAGTATTATTGTAAAAAGTATTTATTGCATCATTTATCTTCTCTAAAGTTTTAGGTGTTATATTTCCTGTTTGCAATGTATTCTCTAATTTTTTATTTAAACATTTTACTAATAATGTTTCAAGCACTAAATGGTCTTCCTGAGCATTAGTTTCCTTTATTTTGTTAATCTGACCCATTAAATTTTCCCATGCTGTCTTTTCATTTCCAAATGTTTCTTGAAATAACTCTTCATATTGTGAATTAAAGGCTTCAAACATTCTCTCTGGTTTTATATACATACCTAAAAAAGCTCTTTTTTCCCCAACTAATATTTTTATTAAATCTCCATAATTTGTTATATTACAATTACTGCTTTCCCCATTTCTAACAAGAAAATACGTTTCATCTGGATAACTTATACGAAATAGAGGTTTAGTTTCTGTCATTTCCAATGCCTCTGTTTCATTAAGTATTTCATTTGTATTGTCGATAATACCTTGAGGATAAGATTCTCCTATTAATCCATTATGTTTTATTGCTTTCGAATTGTATTGTGCAGGTTTCTTTTCAATTTCGTCAAAAGTTTGTATTATGCTTCTATATTTACCGTTTCCAATTTTCAAAATTTCTTCGATTACTCTATTATATGAGCCTTTTACTAGTGGATATATATCCCCGCCTCTTTTACATTGAGACTGTAAAGCATGTTCAAATTCGTGCATAACAACCTTTTTACTGGCTGTCTTCTTTATAGTTTCCAGATTTGGTATATTAGCAGATAATAACCCATCCAATTGCTTTGATATTATCGATGGGCTAAGAGTAATTTTTTGGAGTTCATGAAGATATCCACCCTTATGTCCATCATTTGATATATTATCTACTTCAACTTCTAAAACATTTCTCATTAACCTATTTAAAAAAAAGTCTTCAACAGAGTATTTTCCATTAATTGGCTTTATGATATATTTATCATAATCATCTTGTTTTTCTGTTATATCCTGCACTATTTTTGAATATTTTTTTATAATTTTGGGTAACAGTTCTTTTAAAACCTCAGTATATTCAGGTGAAAGTTGTATTGCTCGCGAATATGCTTCGATAAAATCATTAATTTTTTCTATATCCATTAGTTTTTCCTCCTAAATAGACTTTTTATCTTTGATATTATTTTTTGTATAAAATTCTGTTTTTTGTATTCAATTAAAGATACTTCTGTTTTATTTTCATTATTTTCTATTTTTTTGAATAAATTATTGATATTATAATTCTCAGTCAGTTCTTTTTCTTTTATTCTCTTTAGTTCTTCATTTTTTGCAAAACTATCCAAAATTTCTTGTTTTTCTTCTTCACTGTCGCACCAGTAATTTAAATTTAATATTGCAAGTAAAACAATCGTTTTTCTTCTTAAATTTTGTTTTTCTAAAGGAATATTAACATCTATAATCGGATTATATTCTTTGTCCCTTTCTTCTTCAAAAAAGTCTATAATTTTTCTAGGTACTCTTTCTCTATATTCACCCTCAAGCATATTTAATATTGCATAGACTTCTGAGTATGCAAAACTACTATTATCCATCAAAAATACTCCTTTGTTCATTTTTCTCATTATATCATTAGGTAATTTTAAAGTAAAGAAAACACATGTAATAAATTGCTAATTTATTACTTAGACCACTTTCACAAATAAATTATAAAACAAATTTCATTTTAAATTTACTTTTATTGACATTATCTTTATCTTTCAGTATAATTTTTCTTAAAGAAAGTGGGATAAATTTATGAAAAAATTATTAAAAATTTTAATTGTATTAATAATTATTTTTATTGTTATAATATCTGGAATTTATTATTTTAAGTCACATAGAAAATTAAAATTTACAATTACAGACATAGATAATGATAGCATAACAGGTGCTTACTTAATTCCCGATATACAAACTGTTGAATATTCTTCATTCAACTTTTATAATGAAAATGGTCAAAAACTCGAATTTTCTGACTTATCTGTAGGTAATATAGTATATTGTGGAAATTTAAAAGATTACTGTTTTGAAAGAGGAAAAATTAGTGAAATTGAAGATGATAGAATATCTCTTGATTCATTCTATTTGAATTATTATTCATTTAGGACTTCAAATTTAAACAAAACAGCTTTAAAAAAATTAGAAGTTGGAAACAGAATCGAAGTTACATGCTACGGAGACGAGCCAACTTACAGCATGCCTCACGGCATATTTTGGGTAGAATACTTAAACAATGTAACAAATTTAAGAATTATTAATAATAATGAAGCCGAAGCAGATGCTATAGATAATCAGGATAATCTTATGCTTATAAACGCAACTATCGAGGAAATACATGATGATTATTTAATGGTATCTTGTACGAATTCTCCTAAAATGATTAAGGTTATATATTCAAAGAATAACTTATCAAATTTTAAAAAAAACAAAAAATAGCAATATTCTTTGCTTCAACCAACACATCAACATTGTCAGGTGTTAGAATAAAAATATTAGAATAAATTAAAAAGGGGTTGTAAAAAGCTCCTTTTTTCATTTATATTCATATCGTATTATTTTCTTTAATAAAGTTTTCTTCTATACTGTTTTCCATGAGTATCTCTGCTCTTGGCACATAAGTAATAGAAACAAAAATATAATGCCCTAATATTATAAGTAATACAAAAATGAATGACAATAATATTATTAAATATTTTCTTTTCATAATTGAACTCCTAATATAATTTTAACTATTTTTCAATATTTCTATTTTGTAAATAAAACCTGTATTCTCGTCATAATACATATAAAAACTATATGTTTTTTTATCTTCTTTTTCTATTATTTCTTTTAATTGTTTTACATCATAAGTCGACTTCATTTCATAAATTTTGTCCTTAAATTGCAAAGATACATCTGGAATAGTTACGTACTGATAGTCTGCATTAGACTTATTAATATTACTGTTGTAGACTTCATCTATCAGAGTATTAACATCATCTGTATTATACTCTATGTCAAGTCTATCATATTTTTCAAAGTTCTTATTAAATTTTGCTGTTTCGAGGAACTTTGCATAACTTATTTCATCTTTGGCAATTAGATGTTTAATATGAAGTTTATAGCCTAAAATACTTATAACTATAACAATTAATATACTTACAATTATTAGAACAGTTTTTTTCATTTAATACTCCTTTTATGTCTCTTTTTAGAAATTATATATAATGCAAATATGTTTGTCAATATTTTCGCACTGTTAGAGCCTTAATTCTTTACATTTTGGGCTATCTATATTATAATTCAAATATACAATAATGTACTTTATGTTGCGTTTATAATATTCAATATGTTATGAAAGGATGGTTTATATCAGAAACTATAACTAGAAAATCAACCGGAGATATTACGCTCCACCAGTACGAGGTAAACAATATGAAAATTTACACATTAAGTTCTTTAATAGGCAATCGCCAACTTTTTTGTAAATTTGCACAAGATGCTTATTCTGTAACAGATTGTCTTTGCCAAGATTATCCAAAGTATTTTGAGTGGTATTGGTCCAAAGATCTCCCAAGAGTTTTTAATGGTACTGGCGAAATTGTTATTTGTACAATTGATGATAACATTGCTGGCATAGCTTCTCTGAAAAAAATTAACACAGAAAAGAAAATTTGTACTTTTTTTGTTGTTAAAGAATACCGAGGTCAGCATGTTGCCACCAAGATGTTGGAATATATTTTTGAATATCTTGGCACTAGCAAACCGCTTATCGTAATTACAGATTACAAAGTCTTGTCTTTTGTTCCAATTATAAAAAAATATAATTGGAAATTGACGCAAATTACGAGCAAGGGTTATTACAACAATGCCTCTTGTGAGTTTGTGTACAATGGCAAGCTTCCTGAATGACTCATCCAGAAAAAACACACTTAGAAATTCAAGTGAATTCCAAGTGTGTTTTTTCTATTTCTTAATCATCTCTCGAGTTTGTTACAATCTCATCTTTTTTCGTATTTCTTTTTACTGTTTGGTCTGGTATTACTTTCGTACCATCTGCTAAAATTATTTCTGGTCTTACTATTATGAAGCCTGGTGTAGAAATTTCGCATACATTTCCTTTTGAATCGGCAGTTATTCTTCTTCCTTTATAATTTACTTCGTGACCAGTCGTTTGAAGTACCACTCTTCTTCCCAACTTTGCTCTATCACCAATAGTAATATTTCCAGCCAATGTAGCATGGTCACCTATACTAACATCATTTCCTATTTTTACTGTTCCAATACAGTCAACGAAAATATCATCGCCCATAACCAGATTGCTACCTTGTAACGGAAATAAAGCATCCAATATTTCTTTTCTACGTCTTATAGATACGCCTTGACTATTGTACTCAGAACATAATTTATGTGATAATTCATAAATTTTAGATATAGTTGGCTCTAATGTATTATACTTTTCATATGTCAAAGCTCTAATATATTGTGTAAAATCACCTTTTACCCCAAGTTTTTTCATATGCTCTAGTATATGTTCTACTTCTGCATTGCTTCTTATTCCTTCGGCTCCCGGTTTTTTTACTTTTGTTTCATAATCTTCAGTTATAAACTTATATTCTCTACAAGGATTTCCAAAAGAAATCATTGATGGTTTTAATTGTGAATTTGATGTAATATGACTTCCCATTCCAATAACGCTTTTTTCTCCAACCTCTGTATAATTGTCAAAATTAACATTAGCACCAATCCAAGTATCTCTTCCTACATTTATTCTGCTTAATTGTGTTTGTCCATCTTGTGTGCAAATATTGTTATCTCCAAATTCAACGTTAGAAGCAACAAAAACATATTCATCCAAATGTGTAAGTGCTGATGCATTAAAATGCACTCTTGCATTTATGTAATTGAAACCTTCCAAATCTACTGTTCCAATAATGGCAAACAATCCATCTCCACAGCCATAAATTGCACCATGCCCAGGGAACAAATTGTCTAAAATTTCACTTTTTTCTTTATTATATTTTTCTATCTTTTCTGCTGATTTTGCTCTACTTATCAGTTCTGATAATTGCGTAAATCTCATACAGTATTCTTTTGATAATTGTAATAGCCTACGATATTCTTCATCTCGTACATCAAATTTTTCACCATTATACATTCTCTCTATTTGTTCAAAATCTCCATTAAAACCCAATTTTCTTAAGTGTTCTATTTTTTGATTTGTATTTAACATAATCTATCCTCCACTTTTTCTATTTTATCATAAAAAAGCGATTACTTCAAGCTTTAAACTTTTTGATTTATGATATATAATACCAACAAAACACACTCTAGATTCGTCTAAATATTAGAAAGGTTAAAATGGTGAAATATATGAAAAAAAATATTTTTAAAATAATTATTGCTCTTGTAATTGTACTGTTAGTTTGCATTGTCGCTATGTATTTAATTGATTGTAACAGAATGAAAAACGGTGATGAGGTTTTATTTAGTACTTGGGGTAAAAAGTACGCACCACCAGTAAATCAAAACAATGATATTATTAAAGATACAGTTGATAATACGGAATATTCATTTTGCGGAACAATAACTCAAGTAGAGGAAAATTTATTCTTTGTTGAGCCTGATGAAGGCGAAAAAATTAGACAATCTTCAGATTTAATAATGGTTGGAAAATTAAAACTTGATACTAATGTAAAATATGAAGTAGGCGAAAGAATAAGAATATTTTATGATGGAACAGTAATGGAAACATATCCAGCACAAATTAAAGCTATAAAATATGAGAGTATATTATAAAATAAAAAACTATTTGGAACTTTAATTGTTCTAAATAGTTTTCTAATATCCATATTTATCTCGTAACTCCTTAAATACAGATTCAGCACTATGTACTTGCCCATTTTTATATTGTTCTTCACTTTCTGCTAATTTACTTGATAATTCTGTTAAAAATAAACTTTTTTTATATTCTGCTAAACTTATTACTACTAAATCTTCCTTATTTTCTCTCTTTATTATAATAGGTTCTTCTATGTCATCTATTGAATTTAGAGTTTTTTCAAATTCATTAATCGATATTACTTTTTGCATTGTTTTAAACTCCTTTCAAATTCTCTATATATTATACCATGTTCTATACAATTTTCAATTTATATATGTAATTTTTATTATCTTTCGATTTACAAATTTCAACAAAATAATCAATAATATTTTCTAAACATCTTAAATATTTCATTTATTGTAAAATTCACCATTTTGTGGTATAAATTAGTTAATTATTTTATTGGAGATGCTTATGGAACGATATAATCATTTGAATACTTATTTTAAGCAAGTTTTTGGAGAGCGAACTTTGAAAATTTGTATTGATGGAAATTTTACATGCCCTAACAGAGATGGCAAGTGTGGCACACGGTGGGTGCATTTTTTGTAGTAATAAAGGCAGTGGTGAACTTATTAAATCTGCACCTGATATTTCTAGCCAAGTTACACAATATTTTGAAAGTTATCGAGCTAAGCGTGCTAATAAATTTATTGCCTATTTTCAGAATTTTACTAATACTTATGACACTATTCAAAATTTAAAAGAGAAGTACGATTCTGCTTTGATTGATGACAGAATCGTCGGTTTAGATATTGCAACTAGACCAGATTGCATAAACGAAAATGTTGCAAAGCTAATAAGTTCATATATGCCTAAATATAAAGTATTTGTGGAACTTGGGCTTCAAACCTCTAATGACAGTACTGGTTCATTAATTAATAGAGGCTATGATTCGTCTAAATTTACCGAAGCCGTAAGCATTTTAAATAAATACACTATTCCAGTTATATGTCACATAATGGTAGGCTTGCCTACTGAAAGCACTATGATATCTGTTCAAGAAAATATTGATGGAAAAACATACAATTTTAAAGTTTTTAAGGACGTAATTGAGACTATAAAATTTATAAATACGCACAATATTTCTGGAATAAAAATTCATTCCACTTATATAGTAAAAAACACAAAACTTAGTAATATGTACGAAAACGGAGAATACACTCCGATTACTTATGATGAATACCTGGAAAATTTAGTCTACATTATTACTCATATTAATCCTAAAGTTATTGTTCATAGAATTTCAGCTGATCCTCCTAAGGATTTGCTTGTTGCTCCTGAATGGTGCCTGCATAAAAAATGGGTAACAAATAATATAGATAAATTATTAGAAGAACAAAATTTAGTACAAGGAATGTTTTACTAAATTTTAAAAGATTCATCTATTACTAATTTTTTCCGTTTATGGAACTTTTTCGTAATAGATCTTCAATTTTAAGAAAAAGAACTATTTGGAATATCTCTCCAAATAGTTCGTTTTGTACATTTTTTTCTCCGTCCTCAAAATGCGCTTAGCTTCTAAAGAATGCTTCATATCCCTTATATGCTTGGTATACATCGTATTTGCTTGTTACTTCGTATGGTGCGTGCATTGAAAGTACTGGTACTCCGCAGTCTAATACGTCTACACCTTTGTTTGCTAAGATGTATGCTATTGTTCCGCCACCGCCTAGGTCTACTCTTCCTAGTTCTGCTATTTGGTAACCTACGTTGTTTGATTCAAATATTCCACGTACGTATGCTACGAATTCTGCGTTTGCATCTGAGCCATTTGCTTTTCCGGCAACTCCTGTGTATTTGCTTATTCCAACACCTTTGTTTAAGAATGAAGCATTGTGCAGGTCTGCTACTGATGCATATATTGGGTCTAATCCTGCATCTACGTCTGCCGATAGCATTCTAGAGTTGCAGAACATTTTATCTAATAGGTTTGGTCTGTTTACTCCTAATTTATTTAGTACGTCTGACATGAATGTGCTAAATACATTTGATTCCATTCCTGTATTTCCCATGCTTCCTATTTCTTCTTTGTCTACGAATAAGCAAGCTGCTGTTTTTGTAGGGTTTTCTATATTTAATATAGCTGTTAAAGATGTGTAAACAGAAACTTTATCATCTTGACCATATCCGGCAATTAAGCTTTCGTCAAATCCTAAACTTCTGCATTTGAATGCTGGAACTAGCTCTAATTCTGCACTTAAGAAGTCTTTTTCTACTATTCCATATTTTCTGTTTAATATATTTAATATATTTAATTTTACTTTTTCAGATACTTTTTCATCATTGTATGGAATGCTTCCTATTAATAGGTTTAGGTTCTCTCCTTCTACCCCATCTTTTAATTTCTTTTGCATTTGCTCTTGAGCTAAATGTGGCAATAAATCTGTAATTGTAAATATTGGGTCTTCATCAGATTCTCCAATGTTTACTTCTATTTTTTCGCCATTTGTCTTAGCAATTACACCATGAATTGATAATGGTATTGTTGTCCATTGATATTTCTTTATTCCACCATAGTAATGTGTTTTAAAATATACGAATCCTTTATCTTCGTAAATTGGATTTGGTTTTAAATCTAGTCTTGGCGAATCAGCATGAGATCCAATTATGTTTATTCCATTTTCTATGTTCTCTGTTCCAATTACAACTAGAAATAAGTTTTTATCTCTATTTACATAGTAAACCTTGTCTCCTGGCTTTAAACTCTCATATTCATCTATGCTTTTAAAACCTCTTTCTCTAGCCATTTGCGTTGCATTCTTTACTATTTCTCTTTCTGTTTTAGATTTACTTAAAAAGTTGATGTAACCATCACAATATTGGAAGATTTTTCTTCCGTCTTCTTCAGATGTGCTCTCCCATCCGTTCTTTTTACAATCAAAAAGTCTTTCTTTTAATTCCTCTCCTTGAGTTTTTTCTGACATATATTTATCACATTCCTTTCTTATAAGTACAAGTCAGCTTGGAAAAGAATTAAATTTTGGCAAGGAAAATGAATTTCAAAGGCAAGGGTGCATACGTGATGTATGTAACCGCGTTTGAGATTATATTTGACGTAGCCAAAATTGTAATTATTTTTCAAGCTTTTACCTCCTTTTGCTTCCCATAGTATACCATTATACATATTTTTTTTCTAGTTATTATTTACATTTTTTTAATTATTATTAATGCTACTCGAAAAAGATTATTATTTTTTCGCATTTACTTCTATTAAATATTTATTTATGTTATAATCTTATTACTAATATTTTTTAGTAATTTGAATATTCTTTATAAAAGCATTTTATGCTTAATAATTTTACATGGAGACAATACAAATGAACAAACTAATTACTTCTAGCACAGATGAAAAAACAGACGAAATAGATGAAATTTTGCAAGATGCGGAAAATATTATTTTGGCTTCTAATGGAGATACAAAAAAACATATTCGAAATAAAGGTCTAATAATTTTTGCAATTGTAATCGCAATTTTAGTAATTTTACTACTTGCGTTTTCCACAGTTTTTGCACTTATAAACATTAATAGTAATAAGATTATGAATGGAGTATTTATTCAAGGAATTGATGTGTCTGGTTTGACTACGGATGAAGCTAAAGAAAAAGTTTCTAATATTGTTAATAAACATTTAGCTTGCAAAATTGTGGTTAAACGTGATGATTTTGAAGGCGTGTTTATGCCAGAGCAACTTGGTGTAACTTTCGACGCAGATTCAGTCATAAATCAAGCTTATACTGTTGGTCGTGACGGTAATATTTTCGAGAACAATTATTCAATTTTAAATTGTTTATTAAATAATTATAATATTTCTACTAATATAAATTTTGATGATGAGTTTTTATCTTCTGTTATTAGTGAAATAAATAAATTGCTACCAGATAAGGTCGTAAACCCTGATTATTATATTGATGATGACAATAATTTGATTATTACTGCTGGTAGAGACGGTGTTATTGTTGATGAACAAGAATTCAAAAAAGAACTTTCTAAATTGCTTAATGATTTTGATAATGATGAACCAACACTAGTTGCACCAGTAAAAAACACAGTAGCAAATAAAATCAATTTAGATGAAATTTATAAAAATATTTATAAAGCTCCAGTCGATGCGTCTTATACTGTTGACCCTTATGTTGTGTATCCTTCTTCTAATGGTGTTGATTTTAAGATTTCATTAGATGAAGCAAAAGAAATGCTAAAAACAGAACAAGACAAATATAGTATTCCATTAAAAACATTATACCCTAATGTTACAACAAATCAGATTGGAAATGAAGCCTTTCCAGATATGCTTTCAAGTTTTTCTACATCATACACAAGCAGTGGTTATAATAGGTCTACAAACATAGAGCTCGCTGCAAAAAAACTTGATGGATATGTGTTAATGCCTGGTGAAACTGCTTCTTATAATCAAATAGTTGGTCAGCGTACTAAAGCCGCAGGTTTTAAAGAAGGAGCTGCATATTCAAATGGAAAAGTAGTTCAAGAGGTTGGTGGTGGAATTTGCCAGGTTTCTTCAACACTATACAATGCAGTTTTATATGCTAATTTAGAAATAGTCGAAAGGTATAACCACGGTTTTGCGCCTTCATATGTAAAACCAGGCTTAGATGCCACAGTATCTTGGGGCGGTCCAGATTTTAAATTTAAAAATAATCGTGATTATCCTATAAGAATACGTACAAATACCTCTGGAAAAAAAGTAAGAATTTATATTTATGGATTAAAAACAGATAATGACTACAAAGTCGTACTAGATGCACAATATGTTTCGAGTGTTCCTTTTACAACTACTTATCAAAAAGATTCATCACTTGCAAGTGGTCAATCTAAGATAATTCAGAGTGGTTCAAATGGGTGCAAAACAGTTACATACAAATATTTATATGATAAAAATGGAACTTTGGTATCTTCAGAATGTCTTTCAAGAGATACATATAATCCACATAACAAAATAATAGCAGTTGGGTACTAAACCTACTGCTATTATTTTATTATTAATTATCAAGCCAACTAGAAAATTGGTATATAATTTTATTTTTTTAACATTTTTGAAGTTTTATGTTTTACATCAAATTTACAATATAATTTCTATTGTGGTATTTCTATTCTAATACTTCCAAAGTTTTTATATGCTCCAATATTTGTGTAATGTGAATATGCGCCATAGTCAAGCACTATTCTTTCAAATACTGTATATTTTATTATCTTATTTGAACTATATCTACTATAATATTTTATTGTTACAGTTTGTGTTTGTCCTGCAGAAATTTTTGTATCTGATTCGGCAAGTTCATGTGTATATGCTTGATAATGTGTTCCATTTTTATCCTCTATGTACATCGTGCTGTCTATATTAGAATCATTTATTAATATTGGTGTATCACGATTATTTGTTATTTCGAATGTAAATGATTGATAATCAAAATATGTATTTGCCTCCACTACTCTTATTTTTACATTGTTTGCTTCCTGTGTTCTGTTTATTTGCTGTTTGCATATATAGTTATTTATGTTTAATTTTATCTGACCATTTTCTTTTACAACTGTAATATAATCTTGTGTTATATTAGATTCATCAAAGTTTCCTGTAGCTAGTGCATTTTCTGCAAATTTTACTTTGTAAATATTTCCGACCCAATTTTCCACTGTAATTTCTCTTTTTGCTTTACCAAATACTGGTTCATAATAAATTGTTTTAAAGTCTTCCTTAGTTTGATACATCTGCTCTTTGCAATCACTCGATAGCAAATTATAAGCAGATTCAATATCTCCATTGTTACAATATGTTGCAAAATTATCTATTACTGTCACTGTATTTTTTTGGTCATTTGTAATTTGATCTCCTGTTATTGGTGATTTATCTGAATCCATCGAAATCGAATTCATTTTTATTGTGTTCGTTGATGCTGTATTACTAGGTTGCTCTTTTTGTTTTAAACTTGAATTTATTACATTTATCATTATAAATATTAACACTGCCACACCTATTATTGTCCAAATAGTCTTCCTGTGCAAATTATACCAATGCATGAAACCTTCCATCATTTTTCCTCCCGTTTTTATTATTTTCGCCAGCATTTTTATTCTGCATGCTGGCGTATATTTTTACTTGAATATTTATTTCTAGTTTACATTAAACGACATTACAAAATCTGCTTCATCATTTAATTTCATTATTATTTTCTTATTAGTCTGATTTGTTCCACTCGTTATTGTAATATCAAATATATACATACTTCCTTGTTGTTGGCATTCTCCATATTTTAACTGTTTGCCAGCAAAATTTTGCACCGCATAATTTGCAAATTCTTGCAATGTTTTAAAATTATTTTGCTTAAATGTTTCATCTAACTTATTATATACGAATTCATAATCTTCATTATTTATTGCATCAAATATTTTTTGTATGTTTAGACCTACTTTTGTTTGATCATTTGATGAATTATACTTTTCTAAGAATTCCGGTAAATTTATAGTATATGTATCTAAAACAACTGAGTATTTGCCAACCTCTTTTTCAATAAATATATAGTATTTGCCATTTTCATCTACACAAACATACTCTTTACCAGTTTTGTTTTCCACTACTTGATATTTATCTATACTTGCTACTTCTATACTATTTTTATTGTTGTCAACATAATTTTTAAAATTAGAATATTGACCAAATTTTCTTTCTGCATATTCTGAATCTAATTTTTGATATGCTGCTTCTGTATCATTCAACATTTTCATTCTATAATCCGAAAAATACTGGATAACCACATCTCGTTCTGTTCCTTCCACACTTATATCACTATTATAATTGTTTTTCTGTATCTTCGTTTTGCTTATTGTAATATTTCTTGCACTCATATGTTTCCCATAGTCATTTTTCGTAATGAAATCATTTAAAAATATTGAATATGTATTATTAACATTATCTAATTTTACAAGTAAATCAAATTCAATATTATTTAGTTTTGCTTCTACTAATACTAATGAAATATTGTTATCTATATTGTATTTATACATATTATCTATGTTTAAGTTATAAATCACTTGTTTTGAATATGTTCCATCTTGTTTATATTCATTTTGTATTTTTATTAAAGAATTATCTGTTTCATCTTTTAAGTAACTTTCGTCCAATATACCTTTTAGTGCTTCTAGCCCATCTTCTTGCATCGTTTGAGCAATTTGGCTTACTGTCATATTAAATGTTGAAGCATCTACATATTCATCTCCATTTATTTGCTTCATATATAAAATATAATTTTCTATGATTTCCTTTACCGTAAAGTATGTTTTGTAATTATTCACTTTTACAAATGCTTCATCAGGCTCTACATCTATTGATGTTTGAGTATTATTATGTGAATTTTCGTTCTTTTTATTTGCGTTAATCAACATTGTAGCTATAACCGCAATCATTATTAACAATATGATTAATACTATTAATATTCTTTTTGATTTTTCCATTGTTTCCTCCTACTTTACTTGTTCAAACCATTGTAGTGCATATTGATATCTTTGTGCTGTATTATTTTTCGTTTTTTCAAAACTTGTGCCAACAAAGAACCCTTCATAGAATCTGCCCCAATACCATGTTACATATTCTAAATTTTCTTCTGTTGCACCCATTATTTTATTTTTTACACTTGGATATTTACTTTCAAGCTCGCTCCACATAAATTCAAGCTGTGTTGTAACATCTGTCCATACTTTATCATTGCTCTTAGCCCATGCCTGCAGATTTTTAAATCTATCATTCTTCCATTGGCATAATCCATTACCTCCATTTGTATTTGTAGCTTTTGCCTCAAAATTGCTTTCTTCTTGAATATTTCCAAGAATTGCAGATGCTCCTGCTGTAGATACTCCTTTTGATAATAAAAAGTTATATATCTTTCCTGGCACGCCTTCTAAATTACTAAATTTATCATATAATTTTTTAAAGTTTTCTGGTTTATACACGCTAAAATCGTAACTTAGAACTCCATAATCAAAATTTGTAGCCTTATATAGTAAGTATTTAGTAATATCTACCATGTTTGCTGTACTACTATTTTGACTTAATAATAAATATAGCCAGTCTGCTGCACTATGTATGTTTGAAGCATTTTTTGCATGATTTGCATTAGTATAAATTTTTACAAAATTATTATCCGAATCTGTCAACTCAACCTTTTCTCTTATCTTTGCAGGTGATGCTACATAAATTGTTTTCTCTGTTTTAGAATTTACATTTATGTTTCTATTTATAACAGAAGTATAATATTCGCTCGTTAAACTTGTTATTGTTGCACTTGCTCTATCATGAAGGGCCGAAAAAGCACTTTCAACACTTTCTCTATATTTTTCTGCTAATCCTCGTGAATCATTTCCATCAACCGATTCCGGCGTTACTGAATATGGTACATCTTTTTGAGGAAGATCTTGTATCTTAATTTGTGTAGGTAGTTTTTGCCTTGTAAATTGTTGCGTATATTCTACTATCCAAACATTTGCTTTAGTTAATTTTATTTCTATTGTATTTGTCTTAGTAATTACTGTATGAACTGTTTTATAGTCGTGCGATTCAACATCTTCAAAAGGTCCTCCTGTTCTATTCTCATTTCCACCTTTCACATATAGCAAATGTGGAATTCCTTCAGTATCGTATGTATACACATCATCTTCATACCTTACATTTACATTTACGTCTTTTGTAATAACCTTTTTAAGTTTTGTATATGTATCTGTATTAACTGTTGTATTTATTGATAAACTATCATGTACAGTGATTTCTATTTCACTACCATATACTAAATCCGCTAGTTCAGATACAAAAGCTTCTTCTTGACCAACCATTAAAAATGACCATAAATATTCAAATGGCATTGTATATCCACTTACAAATTCTTCATAGTTTATTCTTGTTGTAGTCATATTATATGTAATTTTTTTATATGTTTCTACCTCAGGGTCATTTGACTCTAATTTGTCAAAAATTTCTGTCCAAGTTGCAACTTTTGCATAATATTTATTTGTTGTTGATACTTCATCTGGATTCGAACCGAATCCTGTCATTCCGTTACCCATTCCATTATCATATTTAAAGTTCAATGGATCTACTCTTACACCATTATATCTAATTTCAAAATGACAATGAGGACCTGTAGATTTACCAGTACTTCCAGCTAGAGCTATTACCTGCCCTTTTGTAACCTTGTCACCTACATTAACTTTTAATTCACTGTTATGTAAGTATCTTGATATGTAACCATTACCGTGATCTATTTCAACGTAATTTCCTGCTGTAGGGCTTCCGTATCTAGCCGTAATTACTGTTCCTGCTTCTGTTGCGTATACATTTGCTCCCGTTGGTACAGAAATATCTATAGCTCCGTGATTTTCTGTAACTGACGTATTTGTTGGGTCATTTCTAACTCCAAAATACGAAGTAATATTTGTACTATCTACAGGCCATTTCATTGTTTCTCCATTTATTGTTGCACTACCTCCAGAAATTCCACTTGACCCAGAACTAGTTGCATTTCCTGTTGAAGGCAGTGTTATTGTTGTGCCATTTCCTGAAATTGACTCATTCCCGAAATTTGGATTATCAAAATAGCTTCCTCCATTTACTACTTTTACAATATTTTGATTCCATTCTGGATGGCATCCTTGATTTCCTGGGTTAATATGCATAGAGCCTGCAGTTCCACCTTTATCCGTACTATACCATGTGTCCTTGTTTACAATAAATTCTACAACACAAGTTCCATTTAAATGGCCCCATTCATTGCACCCTGCGTCCGATTGATTTTTTATATCTCCAATAATACATTGAATTACACTTCCATCTTCTTGGTAAAAATCGACATAATCCCCTACATTTCCATAGGTTGATGTACACGCAATTACATATCTGCCATTAATTCTAGCAAATCCCTCATCATCAAAATTCATACCTGCTTGTTCTCTTAATTTATATTGCGTTGAAGTTGTACTAGTAATAGTTTGCCATCCCATATAGCTATGTACAGAACCAAGTCCAGAAGGCAATTCTACACTAGTTCCTGCCGTAATTGTTTCTCCTGTACCAAAATTGGATGCTGCATAACCTTTTTCTATTGTAAAGTGAGTTAGAGCCAATTGTTTTGCTGTCTCTGAGCCTGTTGCATTGTATTCATCTATATAACTTTGAAATGTATCTGGATCAACATATACCAATGTTTTAACTTGTCCATCAACCATTGCTCTTTTTAATTTTATAATTCCTTGAATATTTTTGGATTCTGTATCACTATTTATAGAATCCCAATCTATTGGAGCATCAGGATTCTGCCTAGTATCCAAAAAATTGGTAATCATTTCTGCATTTAGTAATTTTTTTAATGTTTCTGGTTTTTTTATGTATTCTGTAATATTGCTCTTGTTTTCTATTAGCTTATCCCAAACTTCTTGTGCACTTATTTCTGTTGATGCTATACCATCCTCATTTATTGTAATATTACTGCCATATTGCGAACTAGCATAAGGCACATTGTTCCAACTTCCATCCTTTAAAGTTCCTGTATCTAATGTTATTGCATACATAATCGAACAAATAAATGCAGCAATTAAGCATATAATAAGCCCAATTATTATAATTGGCTTCAATGCAGTTATAATTGCTTTTTTTACTATTTTCTTTACTCTTTCTAGTTGTTTGTTTGATTGGTCTCCCATTTATTATCTCCTAAAATTTTTTATAAGTACTATTATGTTAATAATAACACATTTCACACATATTTTTCAACACAATTTGCCTATGTTTTATAAATATTTTCTTCCTTTTCGAATCCCAACAAAGTATTTTTAAACAACAAAAAATAGCAGTTATCTAAATACTGCTATTTTATGGTGCCAACGCCGTAGATATTTACAACTTTTGGCTCTCTTGACGATTGATCCAAATATCAATCAATTTATTATTTTAAATTTAACATAACTTTTATAAATATTCAAGAGTTTTAAATGAAATTTATTGAGAAAAATGTAAATTTATGATATTGTTTAGCTATATGAGTAATTTTTAAGAGTAACTTATAGGAAGGAAAAATTATGAATAAAGAAATATCTATAATAATAAAAAACATTAAAAAGAAAAATATTGATTATCAAGATATACCATTAGAGTTAAGAAATAATATTGATATTATAGAAGCTGAAAGAAAATCAGGAATGAGAGTATATTCTCATAGAGGATATGACGTAATTTTTAATAGATTTTTTGTTCAAGAATACATAATGGATTTTAGTAATAATAGTATATTAGAAACAATAATAACCAATTTTGAATTATTTGATGACTATTATGAGTATTTAAAAGGCAATATATATGAAAAGTCTTGCTACTATCAATGTGAATTTACTTCAAGACAGGTAAAAAAATACAAAATAGATGTTAATAAGATTAAGAATAATGCTTTTATAGATTATACTATTGCAGATGATAGTCTTGATAATGAATTAGAAAATTTACATGCTGAATTTAAAAATGCAGAATTAAAAAAAGAAAAAAATAAATTGTGGATTAACAAAGTTTTAGATTGCAAAAATTTAAAAGAGTTAATAAAAGTTCTAAATAATTTTAAAAAAAGCAAATATCACGAATATTATTTTGAAGATATACTTATCTACTATTTCATTAAGGATAAACCTAAAAAAGCATTTAAAATTTTGATGGATGCAATAAATAATTGTGAGAACATTATATCAGAAGAAAAGATGTGTTTATATTTTCCTGCAAAAGAAGTGTTAAATTCAATTAATTACAATAAAAATGTACGAGCACCAGCAACGATTAGCAGATATATAAAGAAAGTAAAGAACTTGGCAGATGACATAGCCAATAATAATTATACAAAAGAAACTAACTGCAAATTTGATATAAGAACAAATTATTTTATAATTGAAGAATCATATAAAATAACAGGAAAAAATTGGCCAATTATAATTAGAAAGTATTTCTATAATATTAAAGAACTTATAGAATATTTAGATGGGAATTTATCTGATTGTGATTTATCAAAAGCAGTAATTTCAGAAGAAGATATAAAAAATTGTAAAATAAATGAGAATACATTATTACCATTAGATAGCACAAAAATATCACATATAGTAAATAAGTATTATGCATCGGAAAAATTTTGGGTTTTACAAAAATGGACAGATCAAAACGGAAATACTTTACTTGAAAGAAAAAGAGGGTTTAAATACTTTTTTAATTATATTTATTATTTGCATAATGATTTGAGCAATGCTGATTTGATTTTTTGCGAAGGTCTTTCAAATTTAAAAGATATTAAAGATATTAATTTTGATAATGCACATATTAGAAGTGAAATAATGGATAAACTCGGATTGAAATATGAAATATTAAATAATTCTAATAATCTTCTTTCATTTGAAAAAACAATAAATAATGAGAAAGAAACACAATTAGTATTAAATGAAAGCAGGGATTTATTATTAAATGAATCAATGAACGATTATAATAGTTATATAAGAGTTTCTTATGTTTCAGATATACATTTAATGCATAGATTACAAAAGTGTAAATCAATATTTGATATTGAATTTGCTATAAAAGACATAATAATAAATATTTTGAAAAATAGTAGTAGGATTCTTTTAATAGGTGGAGATGTGTCATCTAACTATGATTTTTATAAAGTGTTTATTACTGAATTGTCAAAAGAAATAAAAAGATATAATATAAAAGTTATATTTATTTTAGGTAACCATGAACTATGGGATTTTGCTGGGCATAAATTACAAGATATTATCAATAATTATAAGAATTTAATAATATCAAATGATATGTATTTTATACATAATAACCTATTATATATTGAAGAAGAAAAGCTAGAAGAAATTTCAGAAGAAGAAATTAATAACTTGTCAGATAAAGCGATTAGAGAAAAATTAAAAAAGGCAAACTTGGTAATTAGTGGAGGAATAGCATTTTCTGGATACAATAATGATTTTAATGCTAATGATGGTATTTATAGATATACACTAAATCGAGAACAAGAAATAAATGAAACTAAAAAATTTGAAAAAATATATGATAAATTAACCACTTGTATTGCTGATAAACATGTTATTATTTTAACGCATACTTCAAAAAAAGATTGGTCAAAATCAGAGGAATATGTTAGAAATTGGGTCTATGTAAGTGGACATACTCATAGAAATTATTTTTATGACGATGGAGAATATAGAATATATGCAGACAATCAATTGGGATATAATTATAAAACTGCTTTTGTTAAATCCTTTTGTATAGAGTATGATTATGATTTGTTTTCAGATTATGCAGATGGAATATATACTATAACAAAAACTCAATACAATGATTTTTATAGAGGAAAAAATATTGGAATGGATTATAATAGAGATGGCGAAATATTCATGTTGAAAAAAAACGGTTACTATTGTTTTATTAGACCATCTATAAGAGGTTTAGCTATATTAAATGGTGGTGCATTAAAATCATTAAATGTAAAAGATGTTCATTATTACTACGATAATATGGATAGTCAAATCTTGCTAAATAAAGAACCTTTAGAGAAATATACTAAATATCAAAAAATCGTTTCTAATCAAGTTAGAGAAATTGGTGGATCTGGAACAATACATGGTTCAATTATAGACATTGATTTCTTTAATCATATATATGTAAATCCTTTTGATGGAACATTATCAGGATATTATGCTTTTGATATTATAGATAAATACGTTTTTTCTAATATACCATCATTACTAAAGGCTAATTGTCCAACATTATATCAAAATTATACTAAGAGATTAGGAGATGCTGAATCTAATGCACTTATAGTAAAAGGACAATCAACAGAAATAATATTAAAACCAACATATTATCCAAGTACAGATATATATATAGCTTCAAGAGAAATAAAGAAAATGCAAAGATTAAACAATGGAATATTAACAGTATGGCATGATAATTATAGGCAACTTTTTAACAATGATAATCGAAAACTTTTAAAATAAGAGGTAATGATAATGGGTAAAAAGTACATTGTTTTTAATGCATAACAATATAACGAAATATACGATATATCCAAAATGTAATCAAAAATCTTGAAACAAAAAATAATAAATATCAAATCATCATAGAAATTTTAAAGCGAATGAGAAAAATTTTCATTCGCTTTTTACAATATTAACTATAAATCAATTCACTAAAAACAATTTCTTCTGCTTGTGCCTTAATAGCGTTCATTGTGCCAACCCAATAAAGCATATCAGTATTTTTCATATCTTCTGTCAAATTGCTTTTAGCTTTTAACTCATTAATAATCTGTTGTACTCTATTATCTGCTGTTTCTTGTATTTCTTTTAAGTGTGTACTTAATGTCCCACTCATTAGCATTATAGTATAATCAGATTTCTTGTGTTCTTTCAAGTATTTTAATCTCATTCTTCCATATTTATTTAAAGTGATTTTTTCTTGTTTAGACATTATTAGGTTTGGTATATAATAATCTCCTTCTAAATGATATTCAATGCCTGTTCTCTCATCAATTTTTGTTTTTGGTAATTCATTATTCATAGTTTTTTTCCTCCTTTTAAAATCTTGTATCATTATTTTTCTTTTTATTTTTATTTTTTGTTTGCTTATTTTCATCTGGTATGGTTACTTTTCTATAAATATTATTAGCGATTTCATTATCATTGTCGTCAAATATTCCATTTTTATATAAGTCATCACTAACAATTTTATAGTTATTATCTTTGTCATAGCAAATTCTTTTGTGAAAATGGCTCATAATACTATGCCAAGAGCCTTTGAATTTCTGTAATTCTTGTTTTAGTTTTTCTTTTTCGGTTTGTAACTTTCCTATAATCTTTTCTTTAGTAGATAGTTCCTTTTTTAAATTGTCGATTTCATTATCTTTTAGCTCTATTTCATATTTTAGTGAGCGATTTTCTTTTTCTATTTCAAAGCTAGAGTGTTCAAAATTTTTAATTGCCATATTTAAGTCATTTACATTTCTTACTGTCTGGGTTATATCTTTTACATCTTCTGTATAATTTTTGATTTTTTGAACATCCTCGTTTGAAATAATCATATTATTTTTGTTAAGTTTAGTAGATTTTAGGTTATTTAAAATTTCTTTTATATCTTTACTAGAATTATCAAGTATTTTCGTTTGATTATTTGCTTTTTCAAGTTTTTGTTCTTTCTGTTTTAGCTGTTTCTTTATTTCTCTGTAATTACCCATTTCATTAACATTGATGTCTTGATTTCTACCTTTTTGCTTTTCTTTTAGTCTAGTATTAACCTCATAAAACTTGTTATATGACTTAATACAAGCACTTCTCATTTTATCTTGTATTTCTGTTAAAGATGTTTTTGTAAATAGCTTGGTTTTTCCAACTTGCTTTTTCATCCCTCTAGTACAATTTTCTATTATTGGAATACCGACAATATGCATATGGGGAGAGGTTTCATCAAAATGTATTGTGGCATTTGCTACTTTAAAAGTTGGTACAATTTTTACCAAATCTTTTACCTGTTCATTATATACATCAATCATTTTTAGCCTGTATTCATTATCTTTATCATTCCAAAAATCCATATCTCCCAGTTCTATTATAATTTCACAAGCTATATCATTTTGAGAATCACATACCTTTTTAAAATAATTTTTAATTTTTCTATCATCACGATTTTGTTTAGTATTATATTCAATTCTAGCTGATTCAAACTCATCTAAATATACTTGTTTTACATCATTTACAATATCATTAGTACCATATATTGTTCTAATTAGTTCTTTTTGATTATCATAATCTCTTAAATTGTGTTTATTAACATCTGATAAGTCTTTTGCATTTTGAATTGCATTATTAGATAGAGAAGTAGTGCCAGATACATTTTCTTTTGCTACTTTTTTGGCTAATTTACTTTTGTTTTTATCACTACCTAAGTGAAAAGAATAAGCTAATTCTTGCTCCATAGAATCCCTCCTTTGAAATTTCTTCGTAGCTATGGACTTTGGCTTTGCCATAAGTCCTAACCCCCTATGAGTTTTGACATTCTATCAAAACTCGGGGGGCTCTGCGAGGCAATAAAATTTATCTTACATAGACAAATTTTATTCAAATTAACTATCACCACTTTCATTTTTATTTTATAAAAACAAAACGTGCCACGTTAATTTTTTTCTTCAGTATTATCTTTGCAGAACTTTACTGGTTTAACACCCACTGAAATAGGAACAGGTTCTTTCATATAAATCACACTATCATTACTTTCATCTGGAATATAATCAAATGCTGTATCAATATCTTGCATTTCAAACTTATCTTCTTCGTTAATATATAAAATTCCAAATCTATATTCTTCCATTTTATTATTAGGATCTAATTTATAATAATCTTCTAATGGGAACACTCTAATAATAGCACTATTATCTTCAGCAAAGTTAAAATAGAACATTTGCTTTTGTAAATAATAAGTTGCCTCTGTAAAATGAACATCATAATATTGTTGTAATCTCATTATTATTTCACAGACTTCCTTATCTGGTAAATAGTTACTAAATCTAACACTGCCTAATACATTTCCTAGTATCATAGGCTTTGTAATATCAATATAGCCTTTATCATATAATTCTTGGCAGGGTTTACAAATTGAATCTCTAAAGTTTATTTGTTTTAAGATTACTTCATTTCCAACCAAAGTAAGTTCAATATCTTCAACAAATCTCATTATTAAATCAGCTTTTTCTTCTCTTGTATAATCTTTCCAAGTTTTAGTTTTCTCTTGATATTCTTTATCTAGTTTTATTTTATTAATAAAATCAATATCTCTTTTTAGCAAAATATCTTTTGGAGTAAATTTTAGTTCTTCTGTGCAATCTGTAATATTTAGTTTTTCTTCAAGTTCTACAATAGTTTTTTCAACAATATGCTTTTCTTCGTTATACTCCTTTAATTCAAAGACTCCATTGATGTATGCTTTTTTTATCCTTTCAAGTTTAGATTTTTGATTATTTATTTCTTTTTCTAATTGGTCTTTTGGTTCATCAAATTTTTGTTTTATCATAGGTAAAAAGAATTGATTTACAACAGAATCATACTCAGTTAATTCATCTATAAATTGCTCGAAATATTCATTTATTACATTTTCTTTAAATTGAATTTTACAATCATTACAATAATAGTAGAAGTATGTTTTCCCATTTTTCTTTGTAGTAGCTTTACCACCTAAAATACGATTGCATTTAGGACATTTTAGTTTTTGCAAATACAAATAAGTGAGTGTTCTTTGGTAACTTCTTGAATTTTTCTTTTTCTGAACTTGGCAATCAGCCCACATCTCTTTTGAAATAATAGGTTCAACAACATCTTCATAATATGTTGGATTTTTTGTCCTTTTTCCGTGAATAAAATCACCTTTGTATATTTCATTTTCAAGAATGGTTTGTATTGTAGAGTCTCTCCAATTATCTTTTCCTAATACTTTTTCTTCATTGAATAGATTACTTATTTTTTGATAAGAATAACCATTATAATATAAATCAAATATTCTAACTATAACATCTTTTGTAGCATAGTCTATTACTAATTTTTTATCTTCATGTTTATATCCTAATGGGGCTATATGTGGAATATGACCACATTTAATTGCACCAGATAGTCCTACTTTAGTTCTTTCACTTGTTCTTTCGATTTCATTTTGACTAACACTCATTAATAACCTTGAAATCATTTTACCATTTGCACTAGTTGTATTTATTTCATCATTTACACAATCCAAATAAGCATCGTTTTCATCTAGAAATGTCATTAAATTTTCCCAATCATAAATACTTCTTGTTATTCTATCCAACTTTAAAGCAACAATAGTATTTATTCTTTTAGTTTTTATATCATCTTTTAATCTCTCAAATTCTGGTCTATGATTACCAGTCTTAGCACTAATTCCAGCATCTTGATAATAATCTATTATTTCATAACCTTTAAATTTACAAAAAGATTCTAATCTTTCTTTTTGTTCTGGGAGACTAAAACCTTCTCTTGCTTGGTCTTCTGTTGATACTCTCATATATAAGCCACACTTTTTCTTTTCATCTTTCAATTTTCAAACCTCCAATCTAACAAAAAAGAGACATCAAAGTACAATACGAGTACTTTTGACATCTCTTAAATCCGTTTAACAAAATACAATACAATTGTAATATAATATAAATTTTTCAAAGTGCTCGTAAACATATAGCTTTTGCCGAACAGCTATATGCAATTAATTGGCTATATTATATCACAATTTCAAGAAATGTCAAATATTTACAAATTTATATTTTTTTCAAATATTCTTCTAACTCTGATAATTTTATCTTTTTAGATAAGTTTGAAATATACACATCATTTGAATAATTGAAAACTAAAAAAGTAATACCTTTAATAATCACTTTATGTGGTTCAATATATGTAAGATTAGTTTTTTCTAATTTCCTAATGCTACCATTTATAAAAGTAGGGGTAACTTTAGCAAATTCACATATAAATTCAAGTTTCTGTTTTAGACATTCTTCAAATTGTAATTCTTGTTTAATTATTTTCAATTTATACACCATCCTTTCGTTTGGATGATTTTAATATTGTTTTAGACAACAAAAAAATCAACCAGATTTATTTTCTGATTGATTTTTGTATTTATCTGTTTTATTAGTTCGAACAGATACGTCATTGGTGCGACTGGAGGGATTCGAACCCCCGACCTCTTGGTTCGTAGCCAAGTACTCTATCCAGCTAAGCTACAATCGCATTTTTTATTTACGTAAATTATTATACTTGCTTTTTTTATATTTTTCAAGACTTTTTTTCATTTTATATTGATAATTTTGTGTCAATATGGAATAATTGAATAAAATTAAATATTAGGGGGTTTTCATGAGTAAAAAATTAAAAATATTTTTTATGTTTTTATTCGTTTTTACTTTTTTATCTTTATGCAATTGTGCGAAAGCCAATACAATTAACAAAATTTCCATGGATATTTTTGTTGATGATAATGGAAATGCACAAGTTACTGAAGTATGGAATTGTAAAACGAATCAGGGTACAGAAGTCTATCACCCTTATTACAATCTTGGAAGTTCTAAAATTTCTAATTTATCTGTATCTGAAAATGGGCAGAGCTACACTACTTTGTCTTATTGGAATACTTCTGGCACTTTAGATAGCAAGGCATACAAGTGTGGTATTAATACTATTTCTAACGGTGTAGAACTTTGTTGGGGGATTAGCACATATGGTTCTCATACATATACTGTAAATTACTCTATTTCCAATTTTGTATCTGAACTTAACGATTCTCAGATGATTTATTGGACTCTAATTCCATATAATTTTTCAAACAGCATTGGTAATGCATACATTAAAATTCATGCAAATAATCCTATTGCTAATTCTGTTGGTGTTTGGGGCTATGGTAATTATGGTGGCACAGCTTATGTGTATGATGGGTATATTGAAATGCAATCAGATGGTTCTTTAAGTACTAATGAATATATGACAATTTTAGTTCAGTTTCCATCTGGAACTTTTAATTGCAAAAATAAAATCAATAAAAATTTTGATTATTATTTAGATATGGCAAATGAAGGATCTACACAATATTCTGATAGTTCTGCAAATTCTGCTTTTGCCATAGTTGTAAGTATTGGTTCTATTTTATTTTCACTATTTTTTACACTTTTGCCAATTTTAATTGTTATTTTTGCTATTGCTTTTTCAAGTATTAGTTCAAATCTTGCAGGAGCAAAATTGCCAAAAGAGATTCCTTATTTTAGGGATATTCCCTGTGACAATGATTTATATAAGGCTTATTATATTGGCTACAAATATAATATTATAAAAAATAAAACCGATATTCTTGGTGCAATTATCTTAAAATGGTTAAAAGAAGGTAAAATTCGAATTGAAGTTTCCACAATCGGAACAATTTTTAAGAGATCTGGTACAGTTGTCGTTTTAAATGAAGTAGATTTAAATGAATTTGAAGATATAACTGAAAGAAAATTATTTAATATGCTCTTGGATGCAAGTGAGGATGGCCTTTTAGAAAATAACGAATTTGAAAAATGGTGTAAAAAGCACTATAGCAAAATTTTATCTTGGTTTGATAGAATTATTGGTGATGAAGAAGATAGACTAACTTCAGAAGGACTTATAACTGTTAAAGAAGAAAAAGTGTTTAAATTTTTTAAATGTAAACGACATTGTACAACTGATGAACTTCATCGACATGCAATTGAACTTGCAGGCTTAAAACGTTTCTTGCTTGATTATACACTAATAGTCGAAAGAACAGCAATTGAAGTTAATTTGTTTGAAGATTATTTAATATATGCTCAAATGATGGGTATCGCTAAAAAAGTTGCTAAACAATTTAAAGAACTATATCCTGATATCATAGAACAATCTGCATTCTATTCATATGATAATATTATCTTTATTAATGCCTGTGCAAGTCACGGAATTTCTGAAGCAAATAGTGCAAAATCAAGAGCCGAAAGTTACAGTTCTGGTGGTGGAGGATTCTCTTCTGGAGGAGGAGGAGGAGGTTCCTTCGGAGGCGGAGGTGGCGGAGGCGGAGGCTTTCGTTAAAGTCATAGCCCCTTCAGTATAAATTTTAGTTTCTTTAAGTGACAATAAAAAAATTTAGCTTAGTTTGATTTTAAAGTTTAAACTAAGCTTTTTATATGGGATATCAACATGTCTAATAGATTAGATTCTTGTATTTTTTCATATAATTGCCTAACTTACGAAAATTAATGAGCATCTTTTACAAATAGCATTTACAGCTTAACATAATTGTGATATAATATTTAAGCATTTTTTTGAAATGGAGATGAATGGCACAATATGATTTAAGAATGCTAATGACACTCTTTTTTACAGAATTTTGGAGGATAAACAATGATTTTTGTAAAAGACGCTGAAAAAACTGCAAAAGAAACTTCTGCTGAATTTTGGCGGAAAATTGAGGGCAATACATTGCAAAATGACCTCACGAGCCTAATTGAGCTTAAGCAACACTACATTGAGGAACACAGCAATCCTCAAGATGCTATGGTTGCATTGCACAAGAATGAACTCGAAAAGCTCGAGGTACTTTCTTCTGCAAAAGGTTTTTGTACCGTTGGAGGTAATTCCTGGAGCAGGCTCTCTAAGATACTCGACAGCTACGATGGCTGTCACATGATCAACGAATTTTTCGCACAATTTGTTGATTTTCCCACTGGTAGTATTAACAACCTGATCTTTTTTGTAGACCCTGAGGCTGCTAAAATTAACATTCAAAGCTATGATGGTAACAATTTTGTAGTGTTGCCTTGCGCTGAATAAGGCCGAAAATGGTACGGAGAAAGTATATTCTCTGTACCATTTTTTTGTAAATATAAAATTTCGATGTTATTAGTTGAAATCCAATAAATTTACAAATACATAAAATACTTTATCTGTAGGATTATATACAGACAAAATTTCAACAATACTTGAAGCAATAAATGTTGATGGAAAACAAGATCCAACAAATGACTTGATGAAAGCTAAAAATGGAATAAAATTAAGAGGAATTAAACCAATATCTGATAAAGAGCATATACTAGATTCATCATTAGAAAAAGCCTATGAATTTATATATGGAAAAAGTGCTTTATCAATAAAAGGATTTATCCATGAAATTAAAAGTTTGCCTAAAAATATTATTCCCGATGATTTTAAATTAAAATTACAATCATTCATTGAAATAATGTTGCAAAGAGGCATTACAGGAAATGAATTTGTACAAACATTGGATGGAATGTGTAAAAGTAAATTTTTCGGTACAGAAGTAGAGAAAGCATATTTAGGAAGAAGATTCGAACAAAGTGGCAAAAAGCATATTAAAAGAATGATACAATGATAAATTATCTAAAAAAACTAGGAATTAATGCTAAGAAAAATGAAATTTCAATATCTTATGAAACTTGGACAGCATTGAAGATAGGAAAAGTACCTTTAGATGAAATAAGCTTGCTTTCTAGATGGAGGAAATGAATATACAAGAATTGGTGGAGACCTTAAATATATTCATTGGGTATATAATGATGGACATGAAGAAAAAATAAATTTTAAATAATTTAACTTGAATGCAGTAACACAAATATATAGAAATTTTGAAAAAGTTAGAAAAAAAAAGACTAAAAATAGAAAAAAAATTAAAGAGCTTGTAAAAAGCTCCTTTTTATGGTCGAGGTGGTAGCTTTTTCAAACTACCACAAACCTTTTATTTATCAATGTTTTATAATACTTTTGGTATTTTAAAACATTTTTTTAAAATTCTTATTTTAGTATTAATCTAAAATTCAAATGTTTAATTTTAAATGTTCTTTTATGCTCTTTCTCTCTTTAAATAATCTATTACTTTTTGAGTTTCTTTTTGTTTATAATAATTGTAAATATCGCCATAAGTATTTATTGTAGTTTCAATATTGGCATGTCCCATTAATTTTTGCAACACTGGCAAGTCTACTCCTGCCTCAATACATCTAGTTGCAAAAGTATGTCTTAACATATGGGTATTTACTGGTTTTGTTATTCCTGCATTTTTGCATATTCGCTTAAATGCCGAATTTATTGTATTATCTACATATAATTTTTTATTTGCTTGACAAAATAGAACTTTATTTTTGTTTTCTATTTTGTTATTTAATGAATCTATTATAATATCTTCTGTAAGTTCATTTATTTCTATATTTCTTTTTCCACTTTTAGTTTTGGTTGGACCAATAATAGTTTTTTTATTTCTATCTTTTGTTAAAGTTTTTGTGACTTTAATCATTTTATTATCTAAATCAATATCTTCATTGTAATTCAATGCTAGTACTTCGCCGATTCTCATCCCTGTATATAAACACAAAAGAATAATGTTTTTATAACTTGATGAATGACTTTCTAAATAGTCTTCTAATTGGTTTTGTTCTATTATTGTTAAAGCAACTACATCTTTATCTTCTTTTAAACTTTTTGGTTTTTCAATACGATCAATGCCTTCAAATAAATTTTTTACTAAATATAATTTATAATTTGCATATTCATAAACATATTTAAGCATTCTATAATCTTTTTTTATAGTGGAATTTGACTTTACTCTTTCTTCCTGTAAAAAGTCTTCAATTTGTTTTTTAGTTACTTTTTCTATTGGAATATTAGCAAATTTATGCTTTTTAATTCTTTCTAATGTTGACATATTAGTATTGTAAGCATTTGCTTTCGTTTTTCCCATTCTATATTTTGAATCTTCAATTTCTTTTGCTAAAATTGCTATTGTTTTTTCTGTTCTTTTCAATTCAATAGAACAACCAGACCTTTTTATTTCTAATTTGTATTTATACATTTTATCTAATGCTTCTTCTTGTGTTTTAGCAGTAAATGTCTTTCTAATTACTTCTCCTGTTTCTATATCTTTTCCTATTGTTAAAGTTGCTTTATGTTGTTCATTAATATAGAACTTATCGCATTTATCCGCATTTTTACATTTTCTACATTTATCGCAATTATTCATTGATTTTTTGTTTTTTCTATTTTGACAAACAGATCTATCTTTGCATTTCTTACATATAGGACACATAGATAATTCAGAGTTCTTTTTTTCTGTTTTTATTATATATGTTCCGACTGTATAACCTTTATTACTCATAATATTTCCTCCATTTCTTAAATTTTTTGAGGAAATACCTTGCTCAATTTTTAAATTGGTAGTATAATTATTTTACAAATATATCGAACAGGGTATTTCCTGTTTACTAGAAGATTTAATGTGCTAGATTAAGTCTTCTTTCTTTTTTATTCTACCATAATTCTTTTATGGCTTAAAAATTCATTTAAACAATCCGCTTTTATCCAAAACTTTCTGCCTATTTTTATACTTGGAAAATCTTCTTGATGAAATAATTGCAAACACTTTTGTTTTCCAATATGCAATAATTTGCATACATCATCTGTTGAGTATAGTTTAATGTCAATTTCTTTTAAATTCTGCATATTTTTACCTCCTTTCCTTGACAATACTTACTTAATATAGTATAACTATATTGTGAGAGATTTGTCAAAACTATTTAAAATTGTAAATTGATTATATAATCATATTTTATATTTGTCAACATATTTATAAAAATATTTTGAAATGTTTCACATTTTATTTTTAGGGGGATTAAAAAGATGCGAAAATTACCTCAATATTCTTTTAATGAAGGATTTTATATATGGTTTGATATAAACTCTAAGGAGGAGTATTATTCAACACCATTATATATGTATAAAACTGATTTTAATGATGATTTATCTAATTATAAAAGGGTAATTATACAAGAAAAAGACTTTTATAAAAAAAAGCCAAGCAAAAAAAATTCTGCTCCAAAACATCCTGCAACTATTCTTTATCCTTTTGCTGAGCAATTTGGAAGACTTTTGATAAATTTATTAAATGCAGACTTTTCAAACTTTGATAAAGCATATAATACATTTTTCTATTTGTATGGATTTGAATTATTAAGAGAATATGTACCAGATAAGGAATTAATATATACATATAAGTCTGAAGAAGAATTAACAAAAATAATGAAAAGAGTATATGAAGATAGTTATGGATATGTATCAGATATGCAATATAATTTTAGAAAGTGTGTAGATTTTGTATATAATTTAAATGGAAATGAAGAACTAAAAAATAGCAAACCAAGTTCAAAATTTATTGCATCTTTAGTAACACATCATAATGATGTATATTCATATTCAAGTGATATAGAAGTTATTTTAGATACATATTCAGATAAATATTTAAAATATGGTAATCAACCATTAAATAAACTAACTGAAGAACTGGATCAAGACGATTCTTTTATACCAATGACTAATGTATATACGAGTGAAAAGTTAAGTAATATTGTTTTTGTAGTGTTAGAACAAATTGTAAAAAATTCTAATTTACCAATAAAAAAATGTCAATATTGTGATAGGTATTTTATTCCAGCAGTTAGACAAGATGAATTATATTGTGATTTGCCAAATGAAGATGGAAAGAGTTGTAGAGAAAAAGGTGCAAAACAAACTTATAAACAAAATTTAGAAAAAATTCCTGCTTTACTAGAATATAGAAAAGCTTATCAAAAGAAATTTATGGAAGTTGCTAGAAGTGGTAACAATAAAAAATTGAAAAATGATTTTGATAGTTGGAAAAAAATTGCACAAGGTAAGATAAAAGAATTTAAACAAGGGAAAGTTACAGAAGATGAGTTGTATAAGTGGATGATGGAAAATAAATAACTAAAAAAGGAAGTAAGATATGAAAGATGTATTAGCTGATGCAATAAAATCACATTATAATAATAAAGATTATACTGAAGTAGTAAGAGATGCATTATTATGTATGGCTACTGAAATACGAAAAAAATCAGATTTAGCTGATGATGATGGTGTTGACTTAATAAATAAAGCATTTTCAGAGAAAAATCCATTGATAAAAATCAATAAACTATCTACTACAACTGAAAAAAATAAACAAGCAGGTATTAGAGATTTATCAAAAGGATTAATAGAATATTTTAGAAATCCCATGAGTCATTCAAAGCAAACATATTCCAAAAGAATAGCAGATGCCATTTTAGTTTTGTTAGATGATGTCATTTTAGATGAAATAATGGATAGCAGAAGTATAAATAGTATAGAAGATTGGTTTTTAGAAATTTCCAATGACCTATTTCCAAATACAGAAAGATATGCAACTAATCTAGTAACAACTATACCAGAAAATAAAAGATTAGATTTATCAGTATTGCTGTATCAAAATAGAGATAAATTAACAAAGTCTAAAGATAAAGTAATTAATGAATTGCTAAAAAATTTAAAGCCTGAAGAATTTAAAGAATATTGTGAAGTGATTGAAAAAGATTTATTTGGAAAAATAGATGAAAATCAAATAATTTCTTTATTGAAATTTATTACAGAAGCAATATGGACAAATTTTTCGGAATTAACTAAAACAAAATTGGAAGATCTTATTTTAGAAAATACTAAAACATTAGAAATTGTTGACTACGAGGATTTTAATGAAGGATATATTCATTATGAAAATGGTACTATTCTTGTTAATTGTTTGCATATATTAAATTTATTTTCAAATAAAATGGATATAATTGATATCTTATTTGAAAAATATATTGATTGTAATGAGCCTACTCAAATTTTTATTACAGATAATTATATTAATATTATGATTAATGACAATGTTGATATTAAAGAAAGTTTTGTTGACTATATTATTGAAAGATTAAAATATAGAAACAAGCCATATTGGTATGACAGAATTAGAAAAATAATTCAAAATCTTACAAAAGATAGTAAATGGTATATGCGATTGCATACTGCTTTTAATGTTGATATAGAAGAAATGCCTTTCAAAATTGAAGCAGATGATTTACCTTTTTAAAAATAGCGAAAAAGTAGGTGATTAAAATAAAACGAAGACTTAATATATTCATTGATGAAAGTGGAGATTTTGGATTTGTAGATGGAAGTTCTGAATTATATGGAGTTTCATTTACAATACACGAAAGTGATGATTCTATTTCTAATGACTTAGAATATTTAAATAATAGACTAAAAAAAGCCCAATATGATGGAATGATACATTTGGCAGATTTGGTTGCTAAAAGAGGGGATTATTCACATTTTGATTTAGAACAAAGAAAAGATATTTTTTGGTCTATATTCTACTTTTCAAAAAGAGTAAAAGTAAAAATACATACAGTTATAATTGATAAGAGATTTAAAAATAATAAAGCTCAATTAAATAGAGAATTAGCACTTGAAATAAGTAATTTTTTTGACTCTATAAATGATTACATGAATGAGTTTGAAAAAGTAGTTGTCTATTATGATAATGGACAAGAAGCATTAGGTGCTATTATTGATACATTGCTAATTACAAAAAATAATGTAGAACATAGAATTGAATTTGATCACAAAGAGAAAAGATTATTCCAAGTATCCGATATGCTAACATTTGTAGATAAAATCGTATATAAACATAATCATAATATGCCATTAACAAAAGCAGAAAAATATTTCTTTAGTGTAAAAGATATTCTAGGAATTATAAGACAATTAAAAGGTAAAAGACTATAATAAAAAGCCATTCGTTTGAATGGCTTTTTGCGACGCTCAGCGTCTACACGGGTTTGGTCCTTGTGAGACCAAAGTAAATAATATTATTTATAATATATATTATTCATTGTTATAATAAAATTATACACTAAATTTTGAAAAAAGTACATAGTTTTTTCAAAAAAATTGCTAAAATTATTTAAATATGATATAAATATTTTGTAAGCCAAAACATTTTGCAAACATTAGGAGGTAGCAATATGATTGAAACAACTAGACTTCCAGAAGAATTTATTGCTGGAATTGGAGAAACACGGTATCCGTTTGGACCTAAGGTAGAAAAACGTACACTTGAAGGTATTGATGAAATACAATACCTGTATGTATCACCTTGGACCTCCATCAAGATGCATGGACATGACAATCAATGGGAAGTGTGGGCACGGCTCTCTCACAAGACAGCTCATGTGTGTCTCAAAGGTGAGGAACACGAGTTGGTAAACAACAGTGGCGCAATGATGATCCTTATGGCAATTAAAGGTCATATTGATTACTCATATGATGACCTTGAAGGGCTTTTACGCGATTGGGGATTTACCGTAACACACGGCTCTCTGGTAGTCAATGACTAACCGCTCCTAATAACAGGAGACCGAAAATTCGGACCATATCTGTCACAGCAGCAATGCTGTGACAGATAACTTTATATTTAATACTCTAATTCTTCTTCCTGCTGTTCTTTATCAAATCTGTTTATATTAAGCTGTTTTTCAACATCAAAGTCCATATATGTTTCTCTTTCAAAATCTCTTATTAATGCTTCTTCAGATGGGGCAGAAAACTTATGACAAATCCAAGTAATAAACTTTTGAACCGTAAATTTAAATCTATCAATAACTTTCTTTAAATAAGTATTTTCTTTTTCTAATTTGTTTATAATCTTTTGGTATTGATAATCTATTTTGTAAGTTTCATCTTCAAATTGTTGCTTTAATTCCTTTTCCTTATTTTCTAATGTTTTTTCTAACTTTTTGCATTTGAATTGTAGATTTACATTATCTTCAAGAATTTGAGTATGTTTCTTTTCATATTCTGTTGCTATGTTTATTGTATTAGCTTGTTTTGATAACTCTTTATGAAGTGATATATTTTCATTATAAAGTTTATTTATTAAATCATCTTTAGGTTTTATAACTTCATTTTCTATTTTTTCATCTCTATTTAGCATAAGCTTTTTGAAATCTTTTATATCTGGTGTTTCAGGTAATTCTAATTTGATATTTTTTAATAATTCTTTTGTATTTTCATAATTTGTAATTTTCTTATACTCTTGTATTGAATAATGTTCTCTGTTAGTTACTTCAACTAATTCTCCTCTTTCTAATTTAAAACCTTTTTCAGAAATATGCTTGAAATAAGCATTTTGTAAATCTCTATAACTATTTTTTCCTCTCCAAAAATCTCTACAACATACTTTATCAATCTTATTTCCTTGTTTATCTGTTGTATGAACTACTGGAATAAATAACAAGTGCATATGAGGTGTATCTTCATCCATATGTACTACTGCTGATATTATATTTTGCTTACCTAAATTTTTGTAATTGCATATAAAGTTATAACTTTCGGTAAAATATCTTTTACTTTCTTCATATCCTATTTCATCAAAGAATTTTTGGTCAGAAGTAAATACCATTTCGCATATTATATTGCTATTACTTCTTATTTGACCTTTTAAATTGTATTTTTTCTTTATTCTATCAAACTCTTTTATATAACTTAATTCATTTTTCTTTAAATAATAATTTAGTTCTGTTCTACTGCTATCTATATTTTTATTTGAATGATTTTTTGTTTTTCTTTCATTATGCTTATATGCTCCCATAGCTTGTGCCCTTGTCAATTTCTCATTTCTAATTATGGCATAGCTCATATATTCTTTCTTGCTCCTTCTTAAATTTACGAGATAAGATTTTCTTGTCTAACACACTAGACAAGTTTTTTTCAAAACTTATCTGTGTGGCAGGAGATCCTGCACCCTTTCCTAAAAAATAACTAAAGTATTTTTTAGGCTTGACTCAAAATAAACAAGTTATTTTGAGTCAAGTGAAGTTGCACTATAAAGCACACCCTCGCAACTTCATATCAGAGCAAATTTCTACGAAGATGCTACTGCATTTTCATATGAGAAGTTAGCGTATAAGCTATCTAAAAATCCATCTGGATATTTTCTTTCATATTCACGAGTAGAAATAGCAGTTTTGTTATTGTTTCTCATATTGCTATGTCCTAAATTATTATATAAACAAATCATTAAGTAATTAGTTATATTCTTAATGTTACTACTATTTTTAGCAATATCTAATAATTGAATTAAGTTATCTTTATTTATTAAAGAAATTTTTGATAATATTTTTGAATTAGTAATTACTACACTACCCACCTTTAAATCATTAGCATAATACAATCTTTCAATTACATCTTCTAATATAGTTTGTTCCTTTTTTGTAAATTCCTTTAATTTGCATTTTTCTTTTACTTCATTTAATGAAATATATTCTTCATTACTTTGAAGATTGATAGAATCAGTATTGATTATATTAGTTTTGATATTATGAGGATTGATTGTAGGTAAAATTTCCGTATCAAGAGTTGTATTTTTTACTTTTCCAGAACCGTAATTTTTACTGTTCAAGATTTGTATATTGTCCTGTTCAATATCACTAATTATTTCTTCGTGTTGTATTTTACCAACATAAATTAAATTAGGTTTTCCTAAACCTTGTCTTTTTTCTGCTATTAAATTTACTTCTAATAATTGTTTAAATGCTTTTGTAACTGTCTTTTCAGATAAGCAAAGTTTATTTTGTACTTCTTCTCTTGTGAATATTAAATATACTCTGCCATATTCATCAAACCAATGATTTTTTTGTGATAGTGATAATCTATCAAGCAAGAAAGCATATAATATTTTACTATCTGAATTTAATTTTTCTTTATATAAGCTATTAACAAATAATTCTTGTGGTATTTGATAATAACTATTTTCTAATATTTCATTATTTTTATAATAATCTATTTCTTTCATCTTTGTTCCTTTCCAAGATGAAAGAGCATTTTAAAGTCCTATATAGTTTTTTAGAACTTTTTAAAACATTTTTCATTAACCTAAAAATTTTTTAAAACATAAATTTTAGAACTATTTTAAAACTTTTTATAGAATTTTTGAGAACTGAATAGAAAAAGAGTATTAATCAAAATCCATTGATTAATACTCTTTCAGACTTTTGCAATTTTCTTGAGTTCCCTCAAAATTGCTATCGTATGGTCGAGGTGACAGGGATCGAACCTGCGACCTCATGGTCCCAAACCACGCGC
>ERZ826016.369-NODE-369-length-56318-cov-4.379237_pt1 | contig 56318 bp, 56 predicted proteins | sample MGYA00519872_ERZ826016 | MGnify/ENA primary metagenome ERZ826016 (study PRJEB31778, sample SAMEA3449218) | human gut metagenome | biome: human gut; feature: human-associated habitat; material: faeces | place: United Kingdom | collected 2010/2012 ... | reverse complement strand
TCCAGTCTCAAAGTCGCAGTTGGTTGTTTAGTATCAGAATCGCTTACCGTTAACACTCGTCAGAAATCTATTCGTCAAAGGAGAAGATATCAAGTAAAATTCATGGCACTGAAACGCGTGCAGGACTGAATGAATGTTCAGTTTCTGTGTTGGTGTCTTGGTACTGGTAGGGCATTTTTGCACCGATATATTGAGATGGTTCTAGGAGGATTTTAATCATGGAACGTCGTGGGCTTTTGTTGGGTTTTGGTGGTTTCACCTTGTTGGCTTTGACGGGGTGTAGCACGGTGCCGCGTGTTGTGACGGAACAGGCCATGGTGTCTGACGGTGAATTGCGTCGCTCTATTTTGAAGAGCGCGGCTGATATCGGTTGGACGGTTGTTAAGGATGTCCCTGGTCGCATTCGTTTGCGCTACACGAAGCAGTCTGTTCATACGCTCGTGGTTGATGTGACCTATAAGAAGGGTCAGTTTGTGATTACGCCGGTTGCTGAAGGTTCCTCCTTGATCGACGAAAAGGGTAAGGCGCATCGTAAGGTCAACAGCTGGACGCAGAACTTGGCTCGTCATATTCGTGAGGACGCGAATCGTCGTTTTGTTCGCGGTAAGACCCAAACGAATTAATCATTTAATCAAACATCATTAGAGCAAGTTCAATCATATGAAAACAGCCGTATCTTCACGTCGACACTCAGCCCTCGAAGCGCTTAACGAGGCTCATCGTTTGGCTATCAGTCCCTTTGTCTTTCAGGCGATGGTGGCGATGACTGATTTAGGTCTTTTTAAGGCGCTCGATGACGCTGGCGAAGCGGGACTCACGTTAGAAGAGCTCCAATCTGCTTCAGGTTGCGATGAATATACGGCTCGCTCTTTGTTAGAAGTGGCTGTTCGTTTTGATGTTGTCCAAAAGCGTGATGCGAACTATTCGCTTACCGATATGGGCATCTTCTTTGTGAACGACTTGCATGTCGGCATCAATTTCCGATTTACGCGAGATGTTTGCTACGAAGGTCTGACTCACCTGACGACGTCTTTTAAAGAAAGTCGTCCAGCGGGGCTCAAGGTCTTTGGTGAATGGCCCACGATTTATCCGGGCATCCAGAAGTTGCCGCCAGCAGCTAAGAAGAGCTGGTTTGAATTTGATCACCACTATTCAGACGAAGCCTATCCAAAGGCGTTGCCGTTGGTTTTTAAGGACGGCATCGATTCGATTACGGACGTTGGTGGCAATACGGGCAAGTGGGCAAAGTGCTGCTGCGAGTGGCGAGATGATATTCGCGTTGCAGTGGTCGACCTGCCAGAGCAGTGCGAAACAGTCGATATGGTCATGGCTGAAGCGGGGTTAAGTCACCGCGTGACAACGTATCCGATGAACGTGTTGTCGGATCAGCCTTTCCCGAAGACCGAGACCAAGGCTTGGTGGATGAGCCAGTTCTTGGACTGCTTCTCGCCTGATCAGATCGTTTCGATTTTGAAGAAAGCCCATGCTGCAATGGCTGACGATGCGAAACTTTTCATTTTAGAGCCCTTCATTGGTCGTCAACCGTTCCCGGTTGCTGATGCTTGTTTGGCCGCGATGTCGCTCTACTTTACGGCGTTGGCTAACGGCACGAGCCGCTTTTATCCGTACGACGAGTTTGTCATTTATCTCGAAGCGGCAGGTTTTGAGATTGAACGTATTCATGACGGTTTAGGCATGGAACACACGTTGTTGGTTTGCCGTAAGAAGGGTCACGCATGAGCATGATGCGTTTTAATCTTGTTCGTCATGTCGTGTTGGCGCCTGGTTTGGTAGCGCGAGAAGATCGCGAAACCTGGGCAAAGGCCTCGTTACCCGACATGCCAACAGGATGGCCAGCAGAAGCGTCTTTGGTCTATACCAAACGCTTGCCAATGATGAAAGCCCGTCGTATGAGTGGGGGCGCCCGTTTGGCGTGCGAAGCGGCGTTGGCAGTTTCAGAAGATTGCCCTGTGGACGCTTGGATCTTTGCGAGCCGTCACGGCGAAACGGCACGTGGTATCAAGATTATTGAGAGCCTCACGAACGACCAACCCGTGTCGCCCACTGACTTCATGATGTCGGTTCATAACGCAGCGGTCGGAATGCTGACGATTGAAGCGGGCATTCAAGTGCCTACGACGAGTATGGCAGCGGGTGCCGAAACCTTTCATATGGCTTTATTAGAAGCCTATGCGATGCTCGCCACTGATATGACGCGTGTGGGCATTGTGGACTTTGAAGGCAAGTTTGATGACCGTTTGGCGAAAAGCTTTTCTGAAGCTCCAGTGAACACCACCTATGCGACCGCATGGATCCTTGAAAAGGGTGATGCATTGCAGGTGAAGCGTGGTGCTGAGTGCGCGCCGATGAAGACTATGTTGCCTACGTCTATACAGTTGGCCGCTGGGTTGGCATCAGGGGTTGCCTCTTTTGTGACGAAAGGGGAAGCGACGCACTTCAACTGGAAGGTTGCTTTATGAGTCACGGCCCACGTGAAGGCTTTTGGGCGTTCCAGTATCGGCGCTTCAAGATTGGTTGCCTGTGGTGCTTCTTTGGTTTAGGTGGCCTAGGATTGTCGCTTACGTACTTTCCGTTCTTGAGGCTATTCGTCAAAGATCCTGTCAAGCGTCGTCTCAAGGCGAGAGCGGCGATTACGTGGTCGTTTGACGGCTTTGCAAGAGCCATTGAGTGGTTGGGCGTGATGTCGTTAGACCGTTCGTCACTTGAAAAGCTTCGTGACCTAAAAGGCGTCATCATTATTGCAAACCATCCGACGCTTATTGACTATGTGATGATTGCATCGAAGTTGCCCGAAATGGATTGCTTAGTGAAGGCGTCACTCAGGCATAATTTCTTCCTCAAAAACGTGATTCGCGCGGCTGATTATTTGAGTAACGATGGATCAGTTGAGGTGATCGACGAGTGTTGTCGTCGTCTTAAATCAGGGGAGAACATTTTGATCTTTCCTGAAGGCACAAGAACGCAAAAGGATGTGCCGATGAAATTAAAGCGCGGGGTCGCGCATACGGCGTTACGAGCGCAGTGTGATTTGGCCGTCGTGCATATTAGGAGTTCGCATCACTGGCTCGACAAAGAGAGCGAGTGGTATGAAATTCCGCCCGTTCGTCCGTCTATGTCTTTGACGTTTGCCGGACTCATGCGTGTCTCTGACTACATGCGTGAGGGAGAAGACGGGTATTCACTTGCGAGTCGCCGATTAACCCAGGCGATGCGTGAGGAACTCATGGCTGTTCCGTGTTGGAACGCAGAGAGACCTTAATTAACTAAGAAGGATGTACGTTGTCCTTAATGGGAACGATAGATCCAGGAGAACACAATGAGTACGTTGGAAAACGAAGTCAAGGCGCTCATTATTGAAGCCCTCAACTTAGAGGATATGACGCCCGAAGAGATTGACACGGATGCCCCTTTGTTTGGTGAAGGCTTGGGGTTAGACTCCATTGATGCCCTCGAATTGGGCTTGGCTGTCAAGAAGCGTTTCGGTGTGTCACTCGCTGGCGAAACAGAGGAAGTGCGTGAGCATTTCAAGTCCGTCGCTGCCCTTGCTGCGTTCATTCGAGCTAATCGTCCTCAGGAGTAAAGTCAATGGCTAAGGTTTATACCGAACAAGAATTGTTTGACGAAATCGTTCGCGTGATGAGCGATCTTTTTGAAATCGATCCGGGCACCGTGACGCGCGAAAGCCGTTTGGTTGAAGACTTGGATCTTGATAGCATCGATGCCGTTGACATGATTGTGCAAATGCAGAATATGATCGGTCGTCGCATTCAGCCCGATGCCTTTAAGAGCGTGCGTACGGTCGGTGACGTCGTTGATGTGATCGTGAAGATGTCTAAAGAAGCTGACGCCAAGTAATTCGCTCGAATCCTTCGTTCGTCATTGATCAATGCCTAGCGTTCTTTTGAATATGGTCACAGGCCTATTAATGGTCGTGTGGCCGTTCTTCGTCTTATGGGCTGTGCATGCTGATGCGCTTTCGTGGCTGTTGGCAGGAACGGCAGTGATCCTGAGCGTTCGTTTGGGGGTCGCTTGCCTATCGACGCGCCCAGAGATTCGTCGCGGTCGTTATCTGGCCGTAGGCGGCTTGGCATTGGTCGCATTGGCCGCGTTGCTCGACGAAACGGCATGGATTTTGTGGTATCCCGTGTTGGTGAGTTTGTCGCTCCTTGTGGTCTTTGGGGCGTCACTTTGGGAAGAGCAAACCGTTGTGGAGCGTTTGGCTCGCTTAGGGTATCGCAATCAACCCTTTCCGCCCGAAGCCGTGCGCTACACACGTCGTGTGACGCAAGTCTGGTGTGGTTTTTTTGTCGTAAATGGCAGTATCGCTGTGGGCACCATTCTTTGGGGTGACCTCCAATTGTGGGCTTTGTGGAATGGGTGTTTAAGTTACATCGCCATTGGCACATTGATGGGCGCCGAGTATCTCTATCGTAAGGTGGTTCTCCATGTCTAAGACGTCCTTTTTGGCCTGGTTAAGAGGACCCGCCGACGATATTGTGGCGTACCGAGACGACGGTGAAGCGATTTCGCGTCGTGAGTTTGTCAAAGACGTCTGCGTGGCTGCGCGCGCTTTGGTGGGCTTTGACGGGCAATTGATCGCGATCGATGACGGACAGCCGTATCGGTTTACGGTGTTACTCTGCGCTGTCCTTTGGTCGGGATGTACGCCCGTGCTATTTCCGGGGCGCGGTGCGCAGTTTGAGGCGCTTCAAGCGTCCTATGACGCCGTGTTGATCGATGCGGCGGATGCGCTAAATACGTACCCGAAGACGGTATTGATCGTCAAGTCGGATGCAGAACCGCTCTCGTTAGAGGGCTTGAAGGCGCCTCACGCCAATCACCCGATCAAATTGTTTACATCGGGGTCGTCAGGCACACCTAAATGCATCGAAAAGACGGTGGGCTTGATGGATCGTGAAGCCGATGTGACGACGAGACTTTTTAGAAGCGTCACCGAGGGTACCGTCATTCAAAGTACAGTCGATCCGCGTCACCTCTATGGGCTCACCTTTAATGTCTGGTTTGCGATGTCAGCAGGCCGACCCATGGCGACCACGCGACGCGTATATCAAGAACAACTCTTGACGCTCCCGTCCCCTGTGGCGCTTATCACAACGCCCACCTTTATGCGCATGCTCGAGACCTCGTTAGCGGCACCTACATTGCCGTTTGTGTTGTCCGCTGGTGGCCCTTTGAGTGTCGAAGCGAAAGCGACCCTCAAAGCCTGGTCACCCTCGACGATTTACGAAATTTATGGCAGTACCGAAACAGGTGTCGTTGCCTCAAGAGCGCATAAAGATTCAGACGAAACCCCCGATTGGACGTTGATCGATGAAGGGGCGTTAAACGAAACGCCAGAGGGTTGGGTGTTGTCGTCACCGTTGTTGACGAAGGGTGTGTTGACGCTAGACGACCGGCTCACGATGACGGGTGAGCGAACGTTCCGTTTGTTAGGTCGACGCGACCGTGTGGTCAAGATTGGCGAAGTGCGTTTAAGTTTGACTGAAGTGGAACGCGTGGTTGAGCGTAGGTTAGGTTTAGTGATTCGTGCTTTACCGATTGAGCAAGGCGATCGCACGTTCATTGGCGCGGTTGTCAATGAAAAACTGTCGCCCCAATGGCAAGGCGCGTTACCTGACCGTAGGGCGGTGACGAAGGCTTTATATGGAGTGCTTGATCCGTTGGCACGACCGAGATTATGGCGTTCAGTAGAAGACTGGCCGATCAATGCACAGGGTAAAGTCGAGACGCAAAGATTGTTGGAGCTTTTTTGATGGCTAACACGTTATTTGAACACACAGTGTGTGAGCATCGTGATGCGACGACCTTGATCGCACGCGTAACCCTCACCGAAGGGATGCCTGAGTTTGACGGGCATTTTCCGACGCAGCCGATATTGCCTGGCGTGGTGCAGCTCAACCTCGTACAGTCTTTGGCTGAGGATTGGCTTGGGCGTCGTTTGCGTCTGAGTGCTGTGCCGCAAATGAAATTCACTGTGCCTTTGCGTCCTGGTGACACGGTTTGTATCACGTTAACCTATACCGAGAGTCCCAAGGGGCATAGCGTCACGTTTGTGTATGAGGTGGCGCGAGGTGACAACCGTTTGCATGCGAGCCGCGGTAAGGTCATTTTTGTCGAACGTTGAGTGTTAAATGTCTGAAGCGTTTCGTCCTGTAGTCATTATTCCTTGCCGAAACCATGGGTTGACGGTAGAAAAGGTGCTCGACGGTTTAAAACCGTTGGGGCTGCCTGTCATTGTGGTCGATGACGGGAGCGATGCTATCACGCGTGAGGCGTTGGATGCGCTCGCACCTCGTCGCGCCGAAATGACTTTGTTGCGTCATGATGTGAATCGCGGTAAAGGGGCGGCCTTTACGACGGGGCTTGATTACGCAGCTAAAGCGGGTTACACACATGCCTTACAGGTCGATGCGGATGGGCAACATGACTTGGCCGATGCCCCAACGTTAATTTCAGGTGCCAAAGCTCAACCAGAGGCGCTCTGGTCTGCGCGCCCCCTTTATGACGAATCGGTGCCCAAAAAGCGCTTGATTGGTCGCTATGTAACGCATGTTTGGGTGTGGATTGAGACCTTGAGTTTTGAGATTGTCGACAGTATGTGTGGCTATCGCGTCTATCCGATTGCGCCCACCTTATCGATTCTCAAGACCAAGCACGTGGGGCAATTTATGGACTTTGATACCGAAATCATGGTCCGACTCTATTGGCAAGGCTTACGGGTACGGTTTGTGCCTAGCCGCGTGATTTATCCAGAAGGCGGCTACTCGAACTTCAGAATGTGGGAAGACAACGTTCGCATTTCTAAAATGCATACGCGGCTTTGTATTGAAAGCCCGTTATGGTGGCCTGCCCGCTTAAAGCGTCTCTTTAGACGTGAACCAGTTGCTCCCAACGACACGTCAACGCATTGGATGAAAGTGAAAGAGCGTCGTGGCTTTTCGGGCATGAAGTTCTTGTGGCAACTCTATCGCTTGGGCGGTCGATCGTTATTTACGTTGATTGGCTGGCCCGTGACCGGTGTCTTTTATCTCACCGGGACGGCAGCCAAAAAGGCGAGTCGTCAGTTTTTAACGCGTGTTAACGAAGAACGTACCCGTCGAGGGATGCCTATCGAAACGTACTCTGGGCTCTCGCACTTTAAGGCCTTTACGGAGAGTATGCTTGACCGACTGGCCGCGTGGGCAGGGGATTTAACGCTTTGGAAAGACGTTGACTTTGCGGACGAAGAAAGTCGACAGTTGCTCTGCGAACCGCCCGCTGATGGCCGCGGCAAATTGGTTTTGGTATCACACTTGGGTGTCGCTGAAGCGACCCGTGCGTTGGCGCAACATGACCGTGCAGTGCCTGTTTGGGCTTTGGTGTATGACGAACATGCGCCGCGCTTTAAGGCGATGCTCGAAGAGGTGGCGCCCGATGCTTCACGTCATATCATTGCCGTCAATCATTTAGGCGTTGATACGGCTGCGCGATTAGAAGAGGCCATTGCTCGCGGTGAATGGGTAGCCATTGCTGCCGACCGTACGCCTAATGATCAGTCATCTCGCGCGAGTCGTACGGCAACGGCGACCTTTTTAGGGCACGAAGCACCGTTCCCGGTGGGTCCCTTCGTGTTGGCGAACTTATTGAAGTGCGAAGTGGTGACCTTGTTTGCCGTGCGTGAAGGTCAGAAGCTTTTGATTAGCTGCAGACCTTTTGCGTCCGAGATTTCGTTACCTCGCAGGACGCGTGATGAAGCACTACAAGCCTACGCTACTCGTTGGGCTGAGATCCTCGAAGCGCAAGCTTTGGCGCATCCCTATCAGTGGTTCAATTTTTACGATTTTTGGCATGAGGACGATAAAGAATGAGACCGTCTGTCATGGTTGCTAGCCTTTTTGTCATTAGCTTTTTGGTTTCTGGCCCGTCGATGGCGCAGACCCCTCTCAAGGTCGCAGAGGTGTCGTCTTCTGTCGCTTCCGAAGCCACGTCGAGTCAATGGGAAGCCTTAGCCCAGCGTCTTGGTGACGTCAAACAATTGAAGGCAGCGTTTACGCAAACGCGTTGGTTGGGTGCCACGGGGCAGACGTTAACAAGCACGGGGACACTCGAATTAGATCACGCTGGGTCTTTTCTTTGGACGCAGTTAGTGCCTTTTAAGCAGGTGGTTCGCCTACAAGGCGATACGTTTTCGATTCAGTACGAAGATGAACCTGCTGAAGTCATGACCAAAGCCACGCACCCAGCGGTTTGGGCCGCGGCCGAAATGTTAGCAGGCGTGATGCGCTTAGATGTTGAGACCTTAACGCAACATTTTACAGGGACGCTCAAAGAAGACCCAGCAAAAAAAGGTTCGTGGACTGCGACCTTAGAACCAAAAGAAGCGCATTTGAAGCAACTCTTAGGCACCGTGGTTGTGTCGGGCGACACGGTCGTGCGCGCCTTTACGATGACGCCTAATCCTGAAAACCGTACTGAAATGACGTTGAGCGACATTGAAGTCGTTCGCTAAGGTGACGTGCCATGCCGATAAAGCCCCATGTAGATGCACCGATCAATGCCCGCGTGTTGAGCGCTTTGGGCTGGCTTGCGTGCGTCCTGATGCTTGGCTTGGCGCTTCTTGTATCGTGGCCTAAGGGTGCACTTTCGACCGATGTGCTTGAATTGTTGCCTGAAGTTGAGGGCGACGCCCAAACCGTGATGTTGACTGATGCTGCGGTGGGTAGTGTGGCTAACCGCGTCGTGTGGGCAGTGTCGGGTTCTGAAGCGGCAGCGAACGCCATGATGGCTGGCCTTACAAGCGCCGGTTTAGTGACGACGATTGAAGGGCATTTTACGCCTGACGATCAGGCCGCCTGGTTGAAGGACGTGCGTCAGTCGGTGTTAGGAAGTTTGCCTGAGACCGTCATCTCGGACTTGACCGAAGAGAAGGGCAAACATCAACTTCGACAAATCATGGCACAGCTCTATAGTCCCGTGGGTGGTGTGACGGGTGAAGAATGGGCGAATGATCCCTTTTTGTTGACGCGAAGTGTCATGACGGCTGGGGTTGGGACGGCCATTGGTATGAAGGGCGGTTGGCTCACGGCACAAGATCAAGCGGGTACCACGTGGCGCCTGATGACAGGGGTGATCCCTGAAGACGCCAAATCGGGGGCTGGGTTAAACGCTTGGATAGCCAAAGAAAAAGCGTTACGCGCGTCGATTGCTGAGAAGTTTGATGCCAAGATAGTGGGCCAAGGTGTGGTCTTTTATAGTCACCATGCGGCAAGCCAAGCCGAACGCGATGTGACTCGCTTAGGGTCACTCTCGATTGGTTTATTAGCGCTCTTTATTGGCTGGACCTTTAGAAGTGTTCGACCTGTGGTGCTTTGTTTGGTGTCGGTCTCTGTGGGGGCTCTCTGCGGCACTGCGGCAACCTTGTGGCTTTTTGGATCGTTACATGCCGTGACACTCGTTATGTGTTTGAGCCTCATCGGGATTTCGGCTGACTATACGACCTACTATTTGGTGCGCCGACGATGGGCCGGTCATGACGAAATGCCTTGGCAGTCGCTCGTTGCTTTGCGTCCGAGTCTTTGGCACGCGCTCATCACAACGTGTGTGGCCTATGGATTGATGTTGGCTGCGCCTTTTCCTGGCTTACGACAGCTTGCCGTCTTTGCCGTTTGTGGCTTAGTCGGGGCGTGGTTGACGGTCGTCTTGTGGTTTCCGTTTTTGGTTCATGGCTTCCCAGTGCGCCCATTACAGACACATACGCTCTTAACGCAATATGTGTCTGCTTGGGCACAACGCGCTCCCTGGACTCGAGTTAGTCTTGCAGGGCTTGTGGTGGTGATCGGTGTGGGACTCACTCAACTCAAAGTCAATGACGATTTAGGGGCACTACAAACGACGCCTGAGCAGCTCATGCAAGAAGAACGGCTTTTGAGCGAACTGTTAGGCAAAGGCTTTTCACAAACCTGGTTTGCGGTGACGGGACATACGCTCAATGCTGCGCTTGACCGTTTAGAAGCTTTGAGGCCGACACTTGCGACCTTAGAAACTGAAGGCGTCATTGAAAAGCCCGTCGTGGTGCCTTTTCATTCAGAAGCGCAACAAACGATGGTTTTCAATGCCCTCCAGGAATTAGAAGCCACCTTGGTTCAGAGACTCAATCCGCCGTGCGCTAAGCGCCAAGATCAGTCGTCTCAAACGAAAGGATGTGTGCCTTATGACGTTGTGACGCCTGAGGCTTGGTTAGCAAGTCGTGCGGGTGCGCCTTATCGAACGTTGATTCGTACCTTACCCGATGGTCAAGTGGCGGTGTTTGTGCCGGTGACCATGTCCCAGATGCCTGGCGCCCATGACAGAGCGTCTGAAGCGGTTGCGCTTTTAGACGAAACCTATTGGCTTCATCGACGTGCGGACTTTGGTACGCGGTTTGCAACCTTTAGAGAAGGTTTGACCATTTTGATTGGGGTCGGGTTTGCGGCCTTGACCGGTATGCTCATGCGCCTTTTAGGTTTACGTCGAGGGTTACGCGCTTCGCTGCCTGTGATGGGAGGTTTATTGGCTGGGCTCGCTGCCACCGGGTTACTTGGCATGCCCGTCAATCTCTTTAGTCTCTTTGCACTTATTTTGGTGATGGGGATTGGGGTTGACTACACGGTCTTTTTTCAAAGTGTTAGTGCGGCAAGTGAGAAACTCTTTTATGCCATGTCGGTCGCGCTCACGACGACGTTGTTGTCGCTCGGGATTTTGGTCTTTAGTGAAACGCCCGCGGTGCGTGTTTTTGGGTGTGTGTTGTCGGTTGGTGTCTTGGTAGCCTTTTTGTTGGCACCAGCAGCGGGAGTCCCTCAAAGGAAGGAATCAAAATCATGACAGGTGTTCAAAAAGATCGGTCCCAGTGCAGGGCGCTGAGGTTAGCCGGGGTTGGCCTGATGACCTTCGGGCTTTGGGGGTGTGCAACGCAAAGCATGACGCCGACGGTGCCCACCTTTTGGTTGGTACCTGGTGTTGAGGCTACTTTGCCTACGGTTGCCTGCCCTTCAGACTACAGCCAAAAGACGCTTTTGACGGCGAAGCGAGATGATAGGACGCAACGCGTCATGACGGTAGAAGTGTGTCGCAACGGTGACTATACGATGGATGTCTTGACGCCCACGGGTATGGCACTCATGACTGTGCATTACGACGGCAAACAGTTGACGAGGCAAGCCCATGTACCACTTCCCAAGGGTTTAGAAGCCTCGCAAATGGTGGCGGATGTGTTATTGGCGACCTTGCCCATAGAACATTGGGCGAATGTTTTACCAAATGGGTATCATTTAGAGATCACGTCCAATGGCCGTATGGTTGTAGATCCCAAGGGTAAGGTGGTTGAACGCATGATTTATAACGAAGGGACGACCCCGGCGCGATTAAAGTCGCTCACGCATGAGGCGTTTGGGTATACCTTGACATTTCGAGCTTTGTAAGGAGAGACCTTCGTGACGGTTTATATCGAAGCGGTGTCACTCATCAATGCCTTAGGGGCGGATGACGAGACGATTTTGTCCAATTTAGTGGCGGGTCTTTCGCCCGGGATGGCTGGCCCCACGGTGCGCACCGTGGATGGGATTGATGTGCCTTTTGGTCATGCGGCCGTGACGTTACCCGAGACTGATCCATCGACACCTCGCAATCAACGCTTGTTGCGTGCAGCTTGGGACGCGAAGCGAGCCCAGTTTGAACGTCTGATGGCGGATATGCCGCGTGACCGTATTGCGGTGGTTATGGGGACGAGTACGGCTGCGAGTCAGGAGTTTTCGGATTGGTGGCGCGCGCAAGCCAAGGGGACTGAATATCCGCCTTTTAAAGGTGAATGGCAAGAAATGGGGGATCCCGCTCGAGACTTGGCGGCCTATCTTGGGATTACAGGGCCAGCGATGACGATCGCGACGGCTTGCACGAGTTCAGCACGCGCTTTAATTAGTGGCGCTCGACTTCTTGAATCGGGGTTAGTCGATGCTGTGATTGCGGGCGGTGCCGATACCTTGGCTGAAATGCCATTAAATGGCTTTCATGCGTTGGGCGTTTTGGCACCGACGTTGACACGTCCTTTAACCGAACATCGACCAGGTATTACGATTGGCGAAGGGGCTGGCATTGTTTGGATGACGAAGACGCCGAAGGTTGCTAAGCCAGTGATCTTTTCGGGTTGGGGTGAAAGTTCTGATGGGTACCATATGTCAAGTCCTGAGCCCGAAGGGCGTGGAGCTGAAAAAGCCATTCGAGGCGCGCTCCAAAAAGCGAGTCTTTCGCCCGATGCCATTCAGTATGTGAACTTACACGGGACGGGAACCGGGCAAAACGATGCGGCAGAATTGGCCGCAATGGCACGTGTCTTCGAAGGACGCGTGCCCATGTCGTCCACAAAGGCGCTCACGGGACACACATTGGGGGCGGCGGGTATTACAGATGCTGGACTGCTGATTTTGATGTTAATGAAAGCCCAAGGACTTACATTGCCCGCACAATTTGGTGCTGATGATACGCCTGATCCTGCGCTGATGATGGGTGGCGTGATTCGTGAACAGACCACGTTGCCGATGGGACCAGTGATGAGTAACAATTTCGCCTTTGGTGGCAACAATACTTCTTTAATTTTTGAACCGAGTCAAAAATGACTGCTTACGCAACGCCCGAAACCTATCTTCCGCATCGTGCACCCATGTGTGTGTTAACACGCGTGGCGCATGTTGATGATGCATCGGTCACGTGTGAAACAGAAACCACGGCTGATGGCGTCCTTAAGACCCACTGGCGTCAGGATGGCGAATTGCCTGAAGCTTTTGTGCTTGAAATCATGGCACAAACCGTTGGGGTGTGGGCACGTTATCACGGTGATTTAACGCCAGTGCCTGAAGGGGATGCTGAGGCGGACATTGGGTTATTGCTTTCGGTACGTTCGATTCAGATTGATCGCGTCGTGAAGCAGGGCGATCCTTTGCTTCAGTGCACGATGCACAAACTCATGATTGATGGTCAGTTGGCTGTGTTTGAAGGCGAACTGACGTCTGGGGACGAACACGTAGCCTCAGGCCGATTAACTGTTTATCAGCCGCTTGAATCTGAAGTAGCGGCACTTTTTGGTGAGAATGGATTGTGAACACGAATAAAACCGTTTTAATTACGGGTGCCTCCCGTGGCATTGGTCGTGCTTGCGCTATCGAATTGGCGAAAGCTGGCTACACATTGGTGCTCAATAGCCGTGGTCCCTCTGATGCGATGGACGAAACCGTACGCCTTTGCACCGAATTGGGTGTCGCTGTGAGAACAGCCTTTTTTGATGTGGGTTCGGCGGAGGCTGCTCGCTCTGTGATTGAGGCTGATATCGAAGCGCACGGCGCCTACTGGGGCATTGTCTTGAACGCTGGCGTCACTCGCGATAACGCCTTCCCAGCCCTTGAAGAAGCGGACTGGAAAGACGTCATTAACGTGGATTTGAATGGTTTTTATCACGTGATTCATCCAGCTGTGATGCCCATGGTGCGAGCACGTAAAGGTGGTCGTATCGTGACGATGTCGTCTGTGTCTGGGGTGACGGGTAACCGTGGTCAGACGAACTATAGTGCCGCTAAGGCGGGTTTGATTGGGGCAACGAAAGCGTTGGCTGTGGAACTCGCTAAGCGTAAGATCACGGTCAATTGTGTTGCACCTGGTTTGATTGAAACGAGCATGGTTGACATGAATGAACTAGCTAAAGAACATGCCATGGCCATGATTCCGATGCAACGTGTGGGACAGCCTGAAGAGGTGGCGGCTTTGGTGGGCTTTTTGATGAGTGAGCAAGCGTCTTATATTACGCGTCAAGTGATTTCTGTGAACGGAGGCATGGTCTAATGCGTCGTGTTGTGATTACGGGTTTTGGCGGCGTGACCGCCTTGGGTAGCGATTGGGAAAGCATTAAAGCAGGCCTCTTAGCCCATCAAAATTGTGTGGTGCGTATGCCTGAGTGGGACGAAATTGACGGTTTGAGCGCAAAGCTGGCTGCACCCGTTCCGAACTTTACGTTGCCAGAACACTATACGCGTAAGCGCATCCGTTCTATGGGGCGCGTTTCTTTGTTGTCAACGCGTGCCACTGAATTGGCACTCGAAGATGCGGGTTTGTTGGACGATCCAGTGATTAAGAGTGGTCGTACTGGGATTGCGTTTGGCTCTTGCACGGGTAGCACGAATGCGGTGGCTGCCTTCGGCGAAATGTTGATGAATAAGAGTACGCGTAAGATTACGGCGACGACCTATGTGCAGATGATGCCGCATACGACAGCCGTGAATACGGGGCTCTTCTTTGGTGTTACAGGTCGCGTGATTCCGACGCCAAGCGCCTGTACGTCAGGCTCTCAAGCAATTGGTTACGCTTGGGAGGCGATCCGTCATGGTTATCAGGATGTCATGATTGCGGGTGGTGCAGAAGAACTTTGTCCATCAGAAGTCGCGGTCTTTGATACACTCTTTGCGGCGAGCGTACGTAACGATGAACCTAAACTCACGCCGCGTCCTTTTGATAAAAATCGTGACGGTTTGGTGATTGGTGAGGGCGCTGGCGCCGTCATGCTTGAGTCCCTTGAGCACGCTCAGGCGCGTGGTGCGAAGATCTACGCTGAAATCGTGGGCTTTGCTACGAACTGTGATGCAACACACATTACGCAACCCAATCAGGCGACGATGCAGATTTGCATGGAAGAAGCGTTACGGGTCGCTGGTTTGGCTCCCTCGGATATTGGTTATTTGTCTGCTCACGGCACGGCCACTGATCGTGGTGACATTGCGGAGTCGAACGCAACGGCAGCGGTCTTTGGTAACCGTACACCAGTCTCTTCGATGAAGAGCTTCTTTGGTCATACGTTAGGTGCTTGTGGTGCGGTTGAAGCGTGGCTTGCTGTACAGATGATGCGTGAAGGCTGGTTTAGCCCGACCATCAATCTGACGGATCCTGATCCTATGTGCGGTGACTTGGATTACATCATGGGTACCGAGCGCCAGATCGAGACCGAATTTGTCCAAAGCAATAACTTTGCGTTTGGCGGCATCAATACGTCGTTGATCTTTAAGCGTTGGGCGGATTAACGCAAAGGCGATTTTGACGAAAACGGGTTGAGTATCGAACGGTGCTCAACCCGTTGTGTTTTTGCTCGTTGGTATTGAACTTAGCGCTCGTGCTTAGGCAATACAAACAGCCAACTGATCCCCGAGAGCGCGATCAACGAACCACCCAGGAGGACGGGCGTGGTACCAAAGGCCTTTAATAAGAAGGGGAATAAGAAAGCAGCCGTGGCTGATCCAACACGCGCCAACGCGAACACCCAACCCGAAGCTGTCGTACGTATGTCGGTCGGAAAGAGAATGTTCGGGTAGATGTAGTCCAAAGTCGTTTGCATCCCATAACCCAAGGCATAAATCACCACAAAGATGAGCAACAACATCGGGCTTTGTCCAGTGAACGCAATGCCGGCCATCCCTAAAGCCATGGCACCGAAAGTGGCTGTGAGCACAAACGAGGGACTCGGCTTAAAGCCAAAAGCCATAGGCGCTGCGCCAATCAAGAAGGCCGAGTAGAGAATGGCAATCTGAAGCGTTGGATCGGTACCGCCCGTTAAGGCACCTAAAATGACGGGGCTATAGTAGAGGAACACTGTCACAGGTATCGTTTGGCAAAGCCACATCCCGGTGCAAAAAATCAGTTCGCGAGGGCGCTTTTGTAAGACCGTGCGTAAGGTCGGGCGAGTACTTGCTGTTTGAGGTTGGGCTTTAGCGTCACGCCAGGCTTGAGATTCAGCCATGCGAAGACGAAAGGGGAGCGTGATGAGCGCCAAAATCACAGGCAAGAAATAGAGTTCAAGGATTTGCTCACCTTGAAGTCCGATCGAACACAAAACCCCCACTAAAGCACCGATGTACCAAACGAGCATGAGGAGTGCAAGACGACCTTGACGTTTTTCTTCGGAACTTGCTTCAGCGACGATCGCTAACGACACAGGTTGATCCGCACCCACCAAGAGTCCCAATGTGGCGTGAGCCAAAATGATGACCCAAGGGGCTTGACTCACGGTCGGGATGATCGCTACTAACCCGATCAAAATGAGGAGCGTAATGGCCACGGGGCGACGGCCAAAGCGGTCAGCGAGTGTGCCCACAAAACTACAACCAATGAGCGCACCACCCACATAGCCACTCGCTAAAAAGGACATGGCATAGGTCGATTCGCCGATCGAAAGAAAATACGCGACGATAAAGCCAGTGGCTACGGTAAGAAAGCCGTCTAAAAACGGACTGACGCCAAAAAGGAGCGTCGATGCGGTCTTTTGAGGTGCGGTCATGGGGTCAATGTGTTTTTTTGAGGTCTTTGAGAAGGTTAGTCCAAAGAGACCCGTACTGCAAGAAGGGTTTTCGCCGTATTACATGAATATGTCGGCTTAGAGGGGAGTAGTCTTTGCGAGAGTGGCGGCGCCACAATGGATGAGTGCCACTCTCTTTTGAGGTTTTGTTAATGGCGCATCGTAGACGACCGAAAAACTAAGGTTGAGCAAAGCGTAAAGACCGTCACGCCACACAGAATTTCGATGGCTGGATGAATCGTGATGCCGGCTTCCATACGAAACGAAATTAGCACCCAGGTGGTTCGCACCCATTCGACGGTATAGAGGACCAACGCGATGATTTGTAAGAGCGGCACCGGGAATCGACGAATGGCCAAAAGCGGTAAGCCGATCAACGGCAAGGCGGCAAGCAAAAGCGGTGCGCCTTGGTAGAGCAAATGGGCGCAAAAAAGTAGGTGCGCCAACGCGGGCGCGAGCATCAAAAAGAAACGCTTCACGGTGAAAGCTCTCAAGCGAGGGTTGAAATCGAGAAGTGCCTATCATAGCGGTTTTTGAACCTAAAAAGGATTGAAACGCCTCTGACTCTCCCTTTGGAGGGATGGTTCCTCTCTCGAAAGAGAGGTTTCGAAGTAGGGAATTTTGACCGCAGACACCTCAAAGCACATAAAAAGCGGGCGCCAAGCGGGACCTAAGCTTGACGCCCAAAAGGTGTGTTTCAGAGAGTTTTTATTGTTTTGCTAAAGAGCGTTAGGCCTTCACCATGCGTTCAGCTGCAAAGGCGTAAAGCGTCCAACCCGCGAACGTGACGAGCGAGCCGTAAGTCATCGCACTAAAGCCCGAGGCATAAAGCGCGTAGAAGCTATAAATCGCCCCAATAAAGGCCATGCACTTAATGACTTTCGCGTGGCTAGGGTTGACGTGTTCGACCTTGACCATGACAAAGACAGCAGCCATGGAGAGGATGTAGGGCATGATGTTTGTGACCACCGCCAAATTCACGAGCGTATTGAATTGCTTATAAAGAGACGGACTGATTGTCATCAAAGCCATTAAGGTCTGGATGCACACGATGATGAGCATGCCAACGACTGGTGCGTCGTCCTTGGTGACCTTAGAGAACCAATGAGGGAAATACCCGTCATCGGCCGAAGCTTTAAAGACACGTGCAATGGTGAATTGCCAAGAGAGTAACGAGCCTGAGCAAGAGAGCACCATCATGGCCATGACAATCTTGCCGGCTGTTCCGTCAAAGATCGTGCTAAAGACGAGGCCAAAGGGGGCTGTGGACTTCACGAGGGCATCGTTATTAACAATCCCAGCAGCCACGTTCGTCGAGAGGATATAAATCACTGCGACACCCAAGGTGGCACACATCACGGCTTTAGGGACGTTTTTTTCAGGATTGTCAACGGATTCAGAGTTGGCACAAGCACTTTCGAGCCCTAAGAACGCCCAAAGGGTCATAGCAATGGATGATGAGATGGCATCAAACGTGGGGATGTGATGCGGATTCCAACTATTGATATAGAGTTCAGGCGAAAACCAATACCAACCAAAGAATGACAAAAAGCCAATGGGTAAAATGACGCCCCAGGCTGAGATGCTCGACAGAGCCCCTGTGATACTTGCCCCTTTGAAATTTAAAACAGTACAAATCCACAGGACGCCGATCGTGGCGACACAGGTTTCAACTGGAGAGAGTTGAATGCCAAGGAGCGCAATGCCATAGCCCACGGCAGAAATGGCAATGGCGATATTGGCAATCAAAAGCGAAACACAATATGTGTAGTTCGCCATAAAAGAGCCAGATTTACCAAACGCATATTCGGCATAGCCACCCATACCGGCCTTATTGCGCGATAGCATGCCACACTTGGCAAACGCATATGCGAGTGCGGTAGACCCGGTCGCAGTGACAAGCCAGGAAACAATCGAGAAGGTCCCGACTTGTGCGAGTTTGGTCGGGAGCATAATGATCCCCGAACCCATCATGTTGAGTGCCGTCAGTAGCGTCAATTGCGTGACACTCATTTTTGCATTGTTGGCCATAAAGCCTCCAAGAGTATACAAAGGCGCAAAACGCATAAAGAGCGAAATGCGCCTGACGAGAAACGTTAAAGACGGTTAGTGGTTACCTTCCGTTTGGCAGCCAATGGCCAACGGACGACGGTAGGGGAGTGCTTTGGATTCGGTGAGAACGTACCCATAAGCACGTTTGCGACCATCTTCGTCTTGACGGATATAGACGCCTTGGAGTTCAGGTGCAAAACCAGGGAAGCGATTAATGCCTTCTTCGAGCGCCAAGAAGTACTTCAAGACCGAGTCACCCCAGACTTCACCGGGTACCACGCAAAGGACGCCGGGTGGGTAGGGGAGACCGCCTTCAGCCGCGATGCGACCTTCAGCTTTTTCAAGCGGCACAAGTTCAGCGTGACCGCGAATGAATTCGTAGTTGGCGTCTTGAGGCTCCATGGCGCGCTTCGGGAAGTGCGCTTTACGGAACATGGCCTTTTGAAGATCCTTCACATGATTTGACTTATAAAAGTCATGCATTTCTTGGCAGAGCTGGCGGATCGTGTAACCACGGTAACGCGATTCGTTCTGCTTATAAATCGAAGGCAAAACCTCAGCGAGTGGCGCATCCTTATCAACAAACGCTTCAAAACGCGCAATCTGCATAATGAGGTGCTGCATCTTGGCCGCGTTTTCGGCAGGGGTCATCAAGAAAAGAATCGAATTTAAGTCGCACTTTTCAGGCACGATGCCGTTTTCACGCAAGAAGTTCGCCAAAATCGTGGCTGGTATCCCGAAGTTGTCATAGTCACCCGTTTCAGTGTCAATCCCAGGCGTCGTCAACATGAATTTGCACGGGTCAACAAAGTACTGATGATCGGCATAGCCTTCGAAGTGGTGCCAGTTGGCCTTCGGATCAAAGGCAAAGAAGCGAATGTCGGTTGCGATCGTTTCGGTGGGGTAGCTCGCCCACGGCTGACCGTCAATCATCGGTGGAATAAAGGGCTTGATATAGTGGCAGCACCCAAGTAAAGCCTTACGTGCTTCAATCGTGACACGGACACAGTCTGCCCACAGGAGGCGTCCACTTTCACCTGCATGCATACGGGCGTTGACGTCGAGCGCCGCAAAGAGTGCATAGAAGGGTGACGTTGACGCGTGCATCATAAAGGCGTTATTGAGGCGCTTATGTGGACAGTAACGGGCTTGTCCCTTGATGTGATGGTCCTTCTTGTGGATTTGGGACGTTTGAGAAAACCCAGCTTGCTGCTTATGCACGGACTGCGTGACGAAGATACCTGGATCGTCAGGGCCCAATTCAAGAAGTAGAGGTGAACAGTCTTTCATCATTGGGATGAATTGCTCGTAGCCCACCCAAGCGGAGTCAAAAAGGATGTAGTCACACAAGTGACCGATACGGTCGACGACCTGACGTGCGTTATAGATCGTACCGTCGTAGGTGCCTAACTGAATCACGGCTAAGCGGAAAGGTCGCTTTTCGTCAGCACGTTCTGGCGCTACTTCACGCACCAAATCACGCAAATAGGCTTCTTCAAAGCAGTGGTTGTCAATCCCACCAATGAAACCATAGCCATTACGGGCGGTTTCGAGATAGATCGGCGTGGCCCCCGCTTGAAGTAGGGCACCATGGTGACAAGACTTATGGTTATTGCGGTCAAAAAGCACCAAGTCGCCCGGTGCCAACAGAGCATTCAAGACCACTTTATTTGAGGCCGACGTACCGTTTAGAACAAAGTAGGTTTTATCGGCGTGATAAACCTTAGCAGCGGCTTGCTGTGCTGCGCACGGTGCCCCTTCGTGAATCAACAGGAGACGTCGGCATTACAGAGGTCGGCTCTAAAGAGATTTTCGCCAAAGAAGTGCGTAAATTCACGGCCAGCCGGATGACGACGGAAGAAAGCACCGCCCTGATGCCCCGGACAGTCAAACTGCGCAAACCCTTCCTTGACGTAGTTTTCAAGCGCACCAAAAAAAGGTGGCAACAAGCGGTCTTCATACTTTTGAGCTGCGGCATCAATCTGACGGCCAAAGAGATTGATGTCTGTCGGGTTGGCGTTAATAACGGAGACGGCTTGCCCGAAAAGGTCGCTTGGCAAGGTTTCGTCAAAATTTAACAAGATGACTGGGATACCAAAGGCATTGGCATCGACTTGGTCGAGAAGCCCAGACATGGCTTCTTTAGCCGTCATGACGACGGCTGAGATGGTGGTCATGTCAGCATCTGTGAGCGAAACAACCTGGCGTTCAGACTGAAAGGACTGAATCGTTGATGGTGTTGCTGCAATCTGCAATTTGCGCATTACAACTCTCCATGCGTGATAGGCCGAGCGGGTAGCAGGTCAAAAAGTCGTTACGAGCCTCGGCCGAACTAAATAAATGCGTCACCTGGTTCGTCAAGTGCCCAAGGAGATAAAAAGCAGGGTGTTAACCAGGTGACGGCTTCACGACGAACGAAAGAACAGGTAGCCGTTCGCCGTTGACCTTCATGATCGAGAATCGAAAGCGCGAAGTCATCACTAAAGCATCAGGTTACAAAAGATTATCTAACGATGATGTTTGTTTAAGCTTGATGAATTCGACACATAGAGAGGAGAAAGTGAAAATGGTGACAGGGAGTTGATTTATTGACAAAAGACTGATGAGCAACGCTTTGTCGAACTTCGTTACGTCTCCTAAAAACGGCAATTTCTATAATGAAATCCTCTGAAACCCCTTGAGAGAGGTGCTGTTAGACATAAAGGAGGCATCAAGATGGATAAAGTCCTTATACCCATGCATTGGCAAGTCGACGATTGGTCGGTGGATGGCGAACGCAATACGATCTCTCGCGCGTCGCACGAAGTGACCTTATCGCCGCGTCTCACCGATTTGATGGTGTATCTTGCCAACCATGCTGGGCATGTTGTGAGTCGTGATGAACTCATCACCCATGTTTGGCATCGCGCGATCGTGACCGACCAAGCGGTTAACCAAAGTATTTTTGAATTACGTAAGGCCTTAAGAGACGGTCGAACACGTGACGAGTCGCCCGACTATATTCATACGGTTTCAAAGCGTGGTTATGTATTAGTGGCCAAAGTGAGATCTTTAGACGACCAAAGCATGCAAGAGGCTGCGCTCAATATTGAGATAGATCAAGACTTTGATTCGACAGAAAAAATCGACCCACCCATACGTAAATACCTATGGACACCGATGGTGGAATGGCTAGATGGACTCTGGCGAACGAGTTCAGAAGGCCGCTAAAAAGCAAAGTTTTTATGCCTTAAAAACAGGCATTAATTGTGTAGTAATCGACAGGAAATTAGGCGTTTTCGAGTGGTGTTTGATTGACTAAAAATATGTCAACCATTTAAAATATAAGGTATAGTTCTTAGCCTAGTGTCTCATACGCTTTTCGTGACATTCCCCACCGATATCTTTTCGTGTTGAAAAGCTTTGGTACTAAACCTTCACAGCTAAGGAACTGTCACTCCCACCTATGTCGAATTTGGAGAGTTTAAATGTCCAATACAACAATGACGATTCATACTTACCCTCCTAGCGATAATGCTCATGGAGAAAAGGGACCTGCTTATGTAGGTAACCTTCGTAAGGGTGAACTTCGTGGCATCATTCATATTAATCAAGATCGATGTGTTGGTTGCGATACCTGCTCAAAGTTCTGCCCGACTAATGCGATTGCGGGTGGCTTGGGCGCGAAGCATCATATCATTGAGGACGCTTGTGTCTATTGTGGCCAGTGCTTGATCGCCTGCCCGTTTGAAGCCATCGAACAGATGAGCTTTGTGAACCAGGTCGAGGAAGTGCTTGCTGACAAGTCTCGTATCTGCATCGCACATCCGTCCCCCGCTGTGCGTGTTTCGCTCTGCGAAGAGTTTGGCGGTGAACCTGGTGAACTGTCGACCGATCAGATGACGAATGCCCTTGAAGCTTTGGGCTTCACGGTTTACGACAGTAATAGTTCCGCTGACCAGACCATTATGGAAGAAGGTACGGAATTCGTGAAGAAGGTTCGTTACTGGTTGTTGAACGACCGTAGCGAAGATGTGAAGGAAATGGCTGAACATCCGTTCCCGCACTTCACGTCCTGCTGCCCGGCCTGGGTCAAGAACATGGAAACGAACCATGCTGACCTTATCCCGCACGTCTCTACGGCGAAGTCGCCTTTGCAGATGGGTGGTGCGATTGCCAAGACCTGGGCTGCCAAGTACCTCTTCAAGTGCGATCCTCGCAAGATTTATTTGGTGACGGTCACGCCGTGTACGTCTAAGATCTTCGAAGCGGCTCGTCCTGAAATGAATAGCGCTTGGAAGTGGGCTAAGGCCAACGGCATGATTCCAGAAGATACGCCGTCCTATCAGGATATTGATGCTTGCTTGACTGCGCGTGACATCGCTGAGTTGATGCGTCGTAAGGGCATCAATCCGCTCAAGATGCCTAAGAAGCGCGAACGTGGCGTTCTTGAAGTCTATTCTGGTGGCGGTACGATCTTCGGTAACTCGGGTGGTGTGATGGAAGCTGCATTGCGTACGGCTTACTTTGCACTCTCTGGTCAGGATCTCAAGAACGCTGATATTGAAGTTGTTCGTGGCTACCACAATGCCATCGTCGAAGCGACGATTCCTGTGCCTGTGAAGGCTAAGGGTGGTGAAGTGGTTGAGATCCGTGTTTGTGTGGTCAACGGTGCCAACCAGGGTCTTGAAGAAGTGATCCATCGTATCCATCAGGACAAGAATCGTTACCACTTCATTGAAGTGATGAACTGCCCTGGTGGCTGTGTGAATGGTGGCGGCCAGCCTGTCCACTCTGTGGGTACCGCTTGGCTCGATCCGACCTTGCCGCTCCCGATTCGTGCTTAATTTTCGACGTAAGGATTTAAATCATGTTCTCTGAAAACTATGATTATGCCGAACGCCCTGCTGCATTGATTTTGGGTCGTCGCGGTTTTCTTAAGGTGGTAGGTCTCTGTGTGGGTGCTGTCGCTGTTTGCGGTTACGCTATCGGTGACTTGATCGCTCGTCGTGGTGTGATCATCAAAGCCCGTCAGTCTGGTCTTTATCAAGACGACAAGCTCTGCCAGGCGATGGGACTCTCGTCTTCGCATCAGAATCCGACTGTCATGCAGATTTACAAGGATTTGCATGCGAAGCCGACCGATCACACCATGCATCAGCTACTCCATACACACTATTATCCGCGTACAACACTCGCGTCCTTAACGGAGGAAAACCATGGCTAATGACCGTATTCTTCGTTTCCACGCCCCCGATAAGGTGTTCCACTCTGTGAACGCCATCACGTGGTTTGCCTTGCTCTTTACGGGCATCTATGCGTATTTCTGTAATCCTGAAGCTAGCGCTGCCGAAGCGACGATGCTCGCCCACCTTATCATTGGTGTGGTGTTCACGTTCAACTTGCTCGGTTTTATCGTGCTCGCTCCCGATCGCTTTGCCCTCATTCTTCGCGCCTGCTTGGAATGGGACCGCAATACGATCATGTGGTTCCGTAACTTCGGTGGCTATCCGCGCCGCTTCTTCAAGATCCCGTTTGGTCCTGTTGAAGTGCCGCCTCAGGGTCGCTACAACGGTGGTCAGAAGGCTTCCTACTTGCTCTTCATGGGCATGATTGCCGCTTTGACGGTGACGGGTTGGATGCTTTGGATCGGTGCGCCGCTCCTTGGTAAGGCTGTGTTCTTGTGGACCTTCTATTTCCATGTTTGGGGTGGCATCATTGTGTCCGTGCTTGTCGTTTGCGCTCATATCCCGCTTGCGCTCCTTTCTATGGAACACTTCAAGGGTATTTGGCGTCTTGGCCCGGGTACGATTTCTGTTGAAGCAGCCAAGCACCACGCTCCGACCTGGTTCGAACGTGATGTGATTCGCACCAACATCGAAAAGTAATCCGCTTTTGATCAATAGATCGTAAGCTTTAAGGAGGTGGTCTTCGGGCTGCCTCCTTTGTTTTAGAAGAGTCCGATGAGGTGTTTGCGGCTCACAAGAGGCGATAAAAACGACTCGTCTGGCGACTTTCCTGTATGCTTGTGGACATGACTCGAAAGAGGTGCCTGGGTTTGGCTTAGGCGCCAACGAAAAGAAAGGAGTGACCCGAAATGGGATTGGATTTATATGCGGGTACGTTGACTCGCTACTATGCGCATAACTGGAAGACGGTCGTTGAAGCTTGGGCTGAAGCCAATGGTGTTGCCTTTCAGCGTTCAACGCCTGACGAACAAGCTGAAGATCAGTTAACGCCCGAACAGATTCAGCAAATTGTCTCTGGTTGGCGTGACGATATGTTATCAGCGGTGACGCCCGAAAATCAGCTCCCAGAAACGTGGGAAGAAAATAACGACAAGCCCTATTACACCGACAAGCCTGACTGGGATGCCTTCGGCGCGATGTTGCTTGTGGCCGCCGCGCACACCTACGAAGAGACCATTCCGGAAACCTTAGAGAAGGATTGGGACTTTACGGAGCATCCTCTCATCAAGCGTTTGAGTGAAGACCATGAACATATGCTTTCGCTTTATCGTAGCGTCATGTTCTTTGTGCCTATCATGAATTCAACCATGGTCTTCCGTGGGCCTTTGCCTGACGGTCGTGAAGTCCAGATTGGTACCGTCGCTGCGCTCGAAAAGGAACTCGAACACATCAATGAAATCTGCTGGTTGGCCAAAGAAGAGCAGATTTTGAGTTGGACCGAAACAGAAGGGTACCCAGCTAAAACTTTAGAAGAAGTGGGGTCAGAAGACTTTAAGCCTGAACCCTATAGCACGGAGTCGCTCGCTAAGTTTGCGTTCTCGATTTTCTGGCGCGCCATGAAGTTCGCGAAAGAAAATCGCGTGCCAGTGGTCTTTGACTACTAAGCTACAATGCCGAAGAGGCGAGACAACAATCGTAAGTTTGAAATTCAACTCGCAATTGAGGCATAATTGTCCCAACACTATGAGGAAGCAGGCAAGCGATGGTGTAAACTGTGGCATCGCAAGTCTCCTCTGTCTTAACGCCTGTTTCCTCTGTTGTGCAACGGCTCCAAATTCCCGTCTGGAGCCGTTTTCTTACACACCTTTCAGTCGGTGAAGACTGAAAGGACCTTAGGCCAGTGGTTTTTCCTTGCTAAGAGGCAATGCCACAAAAATGCCATCGTTCACGAACAAGAGAACGGTGGCATTTTTTTCAATGGTGCTTTGTCGGACCGTCTGGTACGCCTAAGGTGGCTGCGTAAGTTTTTTTGCCTGAGATACTTTGATAGAGATACCGATAGAGGTGGTAGACCATGCTTCAACTTTCGAAGAAAACTCATAGTGATTTGATAAACAAATGGCAAACTAACCGAGCGTTTGTCAAAGCGTATGCTGACTTAGCCAACGAGTTCGATGCATTTGACAAGGCTTTCAAGTGTCGTAAACAACAAAACCTCGTTCAAACTGAAGTGGCTACCAAAAAGGGTAACGTACAAAGTGCGGGTGGTCGGTCTGAGGATGGTTGGAGCGGCCAGATGGCTAAGCGAGATTGAAGTAGTCTGGCTAGTCAGAGAGGATTTTAAGTGTTTGACAGCTATGGCCTTAAGTCTATCAGGCACAAAGAAGACAAATAGAAGCGTGGCACTTCTTTGTCAAGCGATCAGTGTGTGGATTTCACTCGAGAAGCTTGGTCGCCACATCCTCTTGATTCTTTCCTCTGAGTGCGCTTGCAATCACCGAACGGAACCATTGCATCGCAGGATCACGATCCGTGCGTTCATGCCAAATAAGACGAGCTTGCCAAATGCGCTCTGGTGCATTCAAGGCCGGTGGCAGTAATGTGACTGGTAGGTGTTTTGCTAACAATTGTGCCGTAACGTACGGTAACTGCACGTAAAAGTCTGACTCCAACAAGAAGAAGGAACCCGCTAGAAAATGTGCGCAGTCCATCGCGACGTGTTGATCATCGGGTGACGATTGACGTTGTGGCGCTGTATCACCTTCGAGCGACCCGTAGGTGAGCATGATTTCACGGTACGGTTCGAAATCTTCAATCGTCAGTTCCTGACCAGCTTGAAGTCGTGCCGCCAAAGTCCGCAAAATCGGATGATTGTTACGTACCACGGTGATATGATCCGACGCATATAGGGTCATCTCATGAAAGTCGGTTTCTAGTTTCATCGGCGGCGCATAGAACGCCAGATCGATCAGTCCGCTCTCGAGATGTTGGCAGAAGTGTTCTGATAGTGGTACAAATGAGAGGCGCAGTCCCGGTGCTGCCCTATATAGCGCTTTGAGACACGGCAACAAAAAGGCGATCGCAGCATTATCCACGCCGGCCACGCGTATGGTGCCGTTGAGTGAAGTCGGCTCAAAGGTCGGCGGTTGACGCACAACGTCGATCATGCCTTGCTGTAACGCTTGAAGTTGAGGTGCTAGTTGCACCATGCGTGCGGTCGGAACAAGACCTTCGCCACCGCGCAAAAAGAGACGATCTCGAAGGAGCGTGCGAGCTGTTGTCAAGAGTCGAGTGGCTGTCGCTTTGCTGATGTGAATATTTTGCGCAGCAAGCGTAATCGAACGCGTTTCCCAAATGGCCAATAGTAGCCAAACTTGCTCTGAGGTGAGGTGTTCTCGGTTCATATGGCCAAACCTAAAAGATGCGTTCTTAATAAACTCAGTAGACCACAAGGTCATTCGTTGGAGTCTAGCACGATCGAAACACTTCCTTTGAAGAGTCAAAATCTGGTATGGGCGTTGTTCTTAGCGTAGCAACTGTTTTTCGTAGGTAATGAATCTCGTGAAGGTCGTCAGCACTGGCGCGAGTACGACCCATTCGTCTCCTTGACGTAGTTGCGCTTCAGCAAGAGGCCACCATAAGACAATGCTGTTAACCAATTGCCGTAAGTCGTCAGTTTCACCCTGACGAAGCAGCAGGGCGGCAAAAGGAAGCGTGATGCCGATGTGGTCATCAGGTAGGTGATCTTGACAATCGTTCATCATGCCATGACGAGCATAAAGGTCATGCGCCACTCGACAAGCTTCGCCACAATGAAGCGATTGTTCGTTTTCCCAACAGCTTTGGGCAAGCGGAACTGTCGTGGAACCAACGCCATAAAATGCGCGAGCAAAGGCCTGCGCCAAGCTTGTGTCGTCAGGCAGGGTAATGCTTTGCGTTTCATCGGTCAGCGCATTGGTGACCGTGAGGGCATCCTGCCAACGAGTGCGCCATGCATCGTCATGGCACCCTCTAAAGAAGTCACCAAAGAATTCATAAAGAAACGCGCGATAGGGCGTTTCGTCGAGCGTGTTGTTCTGTATGTTGGTCATGACTGTCTTCGTTGTGTCATCAGTGAGACCGCCGATCAGCCGAGTGTGACTGATCGGCGGCGTTTCGATGTTATATCAGGCTTTAAGCCTTAATATCAAGACCGCGAAAGTTCGTATGCGATGATACGAAACGCACCTTAGGATGTGTGCCAGCAGCTTCGTTGATGGGCTGCGCACGTTTGATCAACTCTGCCGCTTCGGGCGTTGGATTGTCGTAGTCGACATAGACGATCGCGCCAGCAGGACAGGCCGCAGCACAAGCTGGCAGAAGACCCTTGGAGGTACGATGAACGCAAAGCGTACAGTGTTCGGCTTTGCCAGGTGTACGCTTATTCTCTGGGCGCGGACCGACTGTTGAGAGCGACGCTTTGTCGCCAAAGTAGGACATCTTGGCTGGATCAGCGAACTTCGGTGCATGATAAGGACAGGCCTTTTCGCACATATGGCAACCGATGCACTTTTGGTCATCGACGAGTACTTCGCCATGAGGACCCTTATAGATCGCCTTCATCGGACAGACTTTCATACAAGCAGGATCGTCGCAGTGCATGCAGGACACACGGAAGTAGTCTATGATGCCAACTTTTTCGTGCTCAATGCGTTCGACGTGGTTCCACTGAACATTAGGTGCCACTTGGTTTTCTTCTTTGCAGACAGTAAAGCAGGTGTGGCATCCCATGCAGCGGTCGGCAACAATGATTAAACCTTTGCTCATAATATGCTCCTCACTCTGACTCAGGCCTTCTTCGCGACGCTAACCGGTACTTCGAAGTAGCACGGATAACCGGTGATTGGGTCACGATGGTCGCGAGGCATCAAGATCTGCGTGTTCATATCACCAAGCCAACCATATTGGCCGCCGATTGTGCCTTCGGGCACAATAATCGAGACTGTTAAGGTGGCGCGCACTGGACCGCCAAACGGCGAACGGATTTCAACTACATCACCTTCCTTGAGGTTACGGGTAGCGGCATCCTTGGGATTCATGTCGATATGTAGACCGTTTTCGATTTCCATTAGGTACGGTTGGTCATTACGCGTCTTCGAGTGCGTAATATGTGGCTTACGTGTCCCGTTAATGAAGCGAAGGTTGAATTCTTCGGTGAGCGGCATCATTGGTTTGTACTCTGGAAGCCCAGAGTGACCATAATGCCGAAGCGTTTCGGAGACGTATTCGATCTTACCTGATTGGGTGTTGAAACCGGGTTTTCCATCTGGTCGAAGAAGTCCTTTTTCGAACTTTTTGAAACCCTTAATGGCGCCTGGTAATGGCAGTGGATTCGGCAAGGCAGCAACCAACTTTTCGTACGAGCGGTCTGGATATTGTTTCAGGATCCAGTCGAGTGCCTTGACTGGGTCACCTTCGAAGAAGCGTTCAGGCTTATCGACGATGCAACCGAGTTCAAGGGCGATGCGCCAGTCTTCCTTTGCTTCACCCAAGGGTTTGACGGGGCGACGAGCGATCAGGCGAGGACCATAGTTACCGAAAGGAGCATAGCGCTCGTAGTTCGTGGCGGCCGGAAGGATCATGTCGAGCATGTCATGGCTGTCTGGTCGATGGAAGTAGTCGACCGCGAATGCGAAGTCGAGTTGACGGAAGGCTTCACGATAGACAGCGGGTTGTGGCCAAATGTTGACGTTAAAGCCCCAACCGCAGAAAACCTTGACCTTGCCAGCCTTCACCCATTCAGGGAAGTTATTCGGGCTCACCTGGTCATGCGTGGCACTCCAAATAGGCACGTCTTCACGGTCGAGACACTGAGCTAATTGTTCAGGCGCAAACCACCAGTTGTAGTCGATAAAGTCTTCGTGCTGACCAAAAGCATGGTGAAGAAGCTTCTTAGGACCAACGTTAAAAGGCAAACCACCTTCAACGTCGATATAGCCCATGGTCGCTGTCAACAACATCGGAGCGCGGGTGTTGGCAATGCCGTTCGAGTTATGAGAGAGGGACTGCGGAGACGATATATAGGTGCCAGGGCCATCAGCCCACATATGAGCAGCGTCAACGATCAGTTTGGCAGGTACGCCTGTGATGCTTTCGGTATATTCGGGCGTGAATTTTTCACAATAGGCGGCGTATTCTTCAAAGCCGTGTGTCCATTGTTCCACGAATGCTTTGTTGTACAGATTTTCCTTGATGAGGACACGGGTCATGCCGGCAGCCAAAGCCGTGTCGGTTCCGACCTTAAGTTGCAGATGGATGTCAGCAATCTGTGCGGCCTTGGTACGACGTGGGTCAATACAAATGATCTTGACACCACGGGCCTTGGCTTTGAGGAGCATATTCCACCAACCAATTGGTCGTGCCCAAGCATTGGTGGCAAGCACGATGAAGACTTTGGTCTTAGGTCCAGGTGCTGAACCAATATTTTCAACACCAAAGTTGAGTGCTTCACCGAAGGCGCAACCAGATCGGCAGGCAACCGACGATTCGGTGCCCCAGGTCGTGGAGCCAAAGTAGCGTGCAAGACGCTGAATCGGTGCACGCGGTTCCTTCGGGTCGCCAGCGTAGAACATCACGCTGTGCGGACCATACTTTTCACGGGCTTCGAGCATTTTGGCCGCAATCGTACGATAAGCCTCATCCCAAGTAATGCGCACCCAACCGGGATCAGCGGCAGACTTTGGATTGGTACGCTTCATCGGATAAAGCAGACGATTCGGGTTATATTGGCGCTGTAACGTTGCCCAGCCTTTGGAGCATAGGAAATGATTGGGGTTTTCTTTCCAGTTTTCGATTCGTTCGATCATGTTGCCGCGAGCTTGGAACTGGATGCCGCAGAAGGGGCCATGGTTACAACTGTCGCAACAGGCATAACCAGTCCAAGTTTTATTGGCATCTTCAGTGGCAACCTTGGCGAAGACAGGTGTTGCCGGCATCGCAGCGGCAAGTGATACGCTCTGGAGAAGGGAGCGTCGAGAGAGATTAACCGTCATACGAAATCTCCTTGTTATTTGAGGGGTCTACTTACAGAGTAGGTCAAAAGTAGTAGATTTTTAAGACGGATCACCCCTAGCTAAAGGCTCAAATTTGAGTCGAAATAATGACAAAACTGCTGTTTTCCGTAAAAAGAATAGCGCTATCTAGGTATGGAATAGGATAAAACGCATCGTGGATGTTCAAATTTGAGTTCTAGAGGGAGTATTGGCGCTCGAGTATCTTAGAGTAAAGAACAGAATGGAAGAAACGAAAAACAACGGCGAACGTTTCATCGGGCGAGGTGTTGTCACCATAAACAGAGCTGTCTCGCCATGAAAAAAGACGCAACCCGTATTGAGCTGCGTCTTTTTTGTAAGGTGTTATCGCTTATACGAACATTTTGTACACGACAAGCACACCCGTGATAATCAAAACACCGAGAATGTTAAGCCAGAAGCCTGCCTTCACCATGTCACCGATGTGAAGTCGACCCGTACCGAACACGATAGCGTTGGGCGGCGTAGCTACAGGCATCATGAAGGCGCAAGAGGCGGCGAGCGCAGTGGCCATCAAGAGGGCGCTAGCTTCAAGATGAAGGGCGTCTGCTACAGCGGCAATCAGCGGCATCATCGTGGCAGCCAGAGCAGTGTTAGAGGTTACTTCCGTGGCGAAGGTGACGAGAGCGGCAATACCAGCAATCATCGAAACTTCACCGAACCCGGCAAGAGCTTTGGCTTGTGCACCAACCAAGGCGGCAGCCCCCGTGCTCTGAAGCGCAGCGGCCATCGTAAGACCACCACCGAACAAGAGAAGCACGTCCCAGGCAACGACATTCTTAGCGCTCGTCCAGTCAAGGGCGTGAATACCGCGCTTGGCATCAACAGGGATGATGAAGAGAAGGAGGCCAGCAAACATGGCGATCGCTTCATCAGTGAGAGGCTTGAAGGGCTTGGCGCCACCGATGTCAAGACCACGAATCAACGGACCGAAGACCCAGAGAAGGGCGGCAATGACGAAGACCGTTAAGACAATCTTTTCGCCGCGGCTCATCTTGCCAAGCTTGACCAGTTCCTTGGAGACCCACTCCTTGCCACCAGGGATGTCAGCAAGCTTACTCGGGAACAATACTTTCGTCAGAAGGAAGTAGGTCGCCGGGAGCATTAAGAGGGCAACGGGAAGACCGATAACAGCCCAATCGGTAAAGCTCACGGTCGTATCATAAGTTTGTTCCATGAAACGAGCGTAGATGCCGTTAGGAGGAGAACCAATTAAGGTCACCATGCCACCGATCGAAGCGGCGTAAGCGATGGAGAGCAAAACGCTGATGCCAAAGTTACGTTCTTCTTTACCAATCACTTCACTCGTTTGCGTCGAGCGAACAACACCAAGAACGGCGATGGCGATAGGTACCATCATGGCTGCCGTAGCCGTGTTGGACACCCAAGCCGATAGGAAAGCCGTTGCAAACATCAAACCAAGCACCATCTGGTTAGGCTTGGTGCCAAAGTATTTAAGGGTTAAGAGTGCGATACGGCGATCGAGATTCCAACGATGAATCCCAGCGGCAATCAGGAAGCCCCCTAAAAAGAGGAAGATCGTGCCAGAGGCATAATTAGCCATCGCCGCTTTAGCGGTCGTGATTTGAAGTAACGGATAGGCGACGATCGGAATCATGGCCGTCGCAGCAATAGGAAGCGCTTCCGTAAACCACCAAATGGCCATCCAAACCGTTACGCCAATGGCGGCACGGCCAGCATGAGCAAAAGCTACTTCTTTGCCAGCTGCGTCAATGTAACTATCAGGTAAAAGGAAGTAGGTCACTAACCCAAGAATCGGCCCAAGAATAAGGGCAATAAGCTTGCCCTTATTGGACATGCCACCGATTTCAAAACTGGATTCACTCATGGAACCCTCCGTAAATATTTAATGTTGGCGTCAATGGGCGAAGGCCGCGTGTCTATATGAAGAAGACATCTAAGGAAAGTGAAACCTAAGCGCGGGACTTCGTAGTATGTCGTCAATGGGTCTCTCGTTTAAATGAGAGTCATTAGCGCCATCATATGGGATTTGAGCGAGTTTTTTTCTAAGTTGTATGTCGTAGAAAGTGCGTTTTTTTGAGTGTGAATGAATAAAAACGTGAAAAAAGTAATAAAAACCTACCTATCCAACGCTTGTTGTTGATAGGAAAAGCCTATTGCGATGGATTTGCTATGTTGGTTGTACAAGATGGCGTGAGATTGGTGTAGATAGGTGTGGTTTTGGCGAAGTTACGGTAATGATGGGGGATGATGTCTAAAAGGATGGTCAAAAAATTGCGTGTTTTTTCTTAACCATTTAGGGCTAGCGGGAGTCAATATTCGTCAAGAATTTAGAGAGTCAAAGGCGCCTCATCGGTTTGATTCGCGATGAGGCTTTAAAACCTAAGTAAAAACCACAGGGTTTTATGCTCGTTTGACTGACGCCGAGGATGTGAATGATTTGACTAAGGATGGCTTGGCGATCGATCTTCGTTGTTACGCGTAACGTAGCTTGGATGTTTCACTAGTATCGCCAAAAAGATGATCGTCTAGGTCCCACCATAATTCGAAGAAAACTTTCGACAAATAGTTCGCATCGCTATAGGCGTCATGGTGATTGGAGGTGCGCTCAAAGCCATACCAACGAATTAACGCATCCAACCCGTTTTTTCGTCGATCTGATGGTAAGGCTTGCGCCAAACGCAAACTATCGACGACCTTACAGGTCGATTCGATCGGTTCTGCTTTAGGATCAAGCAATTGAAACTCTTTGTTGAGCCACTGTAGGTCTAAAGTCTGGTCGTGAATGACGACGAGTTTACCTTTGAGGTAGCTACGCAACGTCTCGGCATAATGACGAAATTCTTTACAATGCTCGAGCTCACAGTCGGCAATGCCATGGACGCGCTTGGCGCCTGCTGTTGATCGACGATGGGGATTACAACGAAAATGTAGTCCGCTAATGAGTTTGCCTTCAGGTGTATATTCGACACAGGCGACTTCAATTAATCGTGCTCTAGCTCCGCCGCTTGTTGACTCTGTATCTAAAAACACCAAACTTTCGGCCTGGTCTAATTGGTCATAAAGAGCTTCAAGGTCTAAGGGCGGTTGTTTAGGTTTCGTTGGACGAAATGGCAGCGCGAGCGGCAGAGTATTGAAATTAAAATAGTCGTCCTCTAAAGGAAAACGGTGCGTTGTAGCAAATGTGGTCAGCAATGTCATGATGGTCTCTCACTCAAAAGAAGTCCATTCAAGCTTAAGTCTCCAAGCGACAGCCGAAGACGCACTTAAAACAATTCGTCTCTAAAGGTATAGAATTTGGCCTTAATTAAAGAAGTCAGGCTACGTTGACCTGACTATCGATCAAAAAAGGAAGCCATGATAAAACCACCACTTTGGCGTTCGGTTGTCGTAACGAGCGTTCTTTTGATGTCTACGTTTTGTGAGGCTGCGGCGATTAAGTTAGGCGTTTTGCCCTCGTCAGACGCCATGCTGATTCATGTCGCCAATGACGAAGGCCTTTTTAAAGCACACGGCCTCGATGTCGAAGTGATCCCGTTTCAATCGGCTTTAGAAGTCAATGCAGCGATGCGTGCTAATCGTTTGGATGCTCAGTACTGTGATGTTATGACGGTACTCATGCAAAACGATCGTGGCATTAAACAACAATTGATTTTGTCGCTCACGTATCCGAAGGTCGCCCAACGTGCTTTTGGTTTAGCCGTCGCGCCGCAATTTGCTGATCGCTACCAATCATTGTCGGATTTGGATGGCGTTAAAACCGCGATGAGTGCCAATTCGATCATCGACTATTTGCTTGGACGCATGATCGAAACGCAGGCTTTGCCGAAGTCTGCCTTGACCCCGGTTGAAATTCGCCAAATCCAAGTTCGCCTTCAAACCGTGTTGTCGGGTCAGATGCCAACCGCCATGTTGCCAGAACCCTTTTTAACGATGGTCGAAGCCAAAGGCGGTCGCGTGATTTGGGATGATCGCCAGTTAGGTGAAGCCAAAAGCTATATTGCTCTACGTAAGGAAGTCGTCACACCCGAAACGGTGCGTGGCTTTAAAAAGGCCATCAGTGAGGCAGCTCACCGTGTGGCACAAAACCCAACCGTCTACCGTGCGGCCATGGTGAAGAAAAAGCTCTTACCTAAAGAAGCGGCGTCGACCTTCGAAATGCTCAATACCGATGCCATCGATACATTAGATGGCTTACCTGAGATGGCAACGCCAGCTGATGTGACGAGAATGGCGGATTGGCTCAAGGTACGTGGCTTGATTCGTCAGCCAGTGCATTATGAAGAAGCGGTCTATTTAGAAGAGTAGGGTCGTAGGCGCTTTTGCCTATATTTATATATAGGCAAGCGCACGCCCACGGTTTGCTTGCGTCACGGACTGACGGTAGGTCGCGGATACTGGTCTCAAGAGGAAAGGCACAGTGCCTAACTGATTAGGAGACCCTATCAATGCGTTATACCGAATACAAGTTTGACCCGAAGTTTGTAGCCAAGCGTCTTGCAACCTATAAAAGCAATTTGCTGAAGTTTACTGGCAAAACAGACCTTGTTGAAAATGGCGTTCGAGTGATGCTCGATCGTTTGCGTGATGATCCGAAACGCTATGTCGATTATGGCCCCTACTGGTGGGCCATTAAAGACGTGATGGCGCGTCACGGCGGGTTGCCAGCGGAGCATTTTGAACGGTCGGTCATGGACGAGTATCGTGGTGCCACTGATGAAGAAACGATTGTGATGGCCGAAGAGTTTCGCTTGGATTACCTCAATCACTTCTATATCTATAGTGACGAGTTTGTCTTGGATGCCGACACGAACGAAGTTTGGCGGTTGCACGACCCGGATATGCTCAAACTTGCGATGCTTGCTGACATGATGGGCGAGCCCGCATTTTAAAAAAGAGCGGGCGCTGAATCGTCGGTTAGATGAAGCTGATTCACGGTGAGCTCAATAGGTGAATGATCGTTCAGAAGGCGTGACGCATAGGAAAGTTGCGCCTTTTTGTGATTAGCGCAACTGGGCTAAGCAGAACACCCCAGAAGAAAACGCCCCTATGCGCTTGAGATCGCATTGCATTATGTAATAATCAATTCATAATGCAAAAAAGACTACCTTTCCCCGAGGGTGGTTGATTTGACGAATGTTCCCAATGACAACATAAGAGGGTTATATCGTGGATTTCATTACCAATCCGATCGTCGTGTCGGTGGTCGTCCTCTGCGCACTTTGTTTGCTTAGAGTGAACGTCCTCCTCGCGTTGATCGCAGCATCGTTGGTGGCCGGGTTGACCGGTGGCATCGGCTTGACGAAGTCGATGGAATTGCTTTCTGGGGGGTTTAGTGCCAATGCAACGACAGCGCTTTCCTACATCTTACTGGGTACCTTTGCCATTGCTATCGCTCATACGGGCTTGATGCAGATGTTGGTCCGTTGGATCGGCGCTCGTGTAGGTGGCAAGCCAATGATTTTCTGCTTTGTGATTGCATTCATTGCCTGTATGTCTCAGAACGTGGTGCCTGTTCACATCGCCTTTATCCCGCTCTTGATTCCGCCACTCTTGAAGCTCATGAACAAGATGCAGCTGGACCGCCGTGCCGTGTCGACTGCTTTGGGCTTTGGTTTGACGGCACCGTACGTCTCTTTGCCGATCGGCTTTGGTTTGATCTTCCAGGGCATCGTCGCTCAGAGTATGACGAGTAACGGTATGGAAGTGACGGTCTCTGACGTTTCGAGCGTTGCCTGGATCGCTGGGGCTTCCATGTTTGTGGGTCTTGCCATTTCGATCTTTATTTATACCCGTCGTCCTCGCAAGTATGAGGATCTTCCGGTTGTGGGTGTTGAAGAAAACCAGACCGAAGTGAAGTTTGGTTATAAGCACTGGATCACCTTGGGCGCCATCGTGGCTGCCGTAGCTGTTCAGATCATGCTCGAAAGCTTGCCGCTTGCTGCGTTGCTCGGTCTTGTGATCATGCTCGCAGGTGGTGCCTTCCAGTTTAAGAAGCTCGATGACCACATCGCTGGCGGTATCTCCATGATGGGTTTCATTGCCTTCGTGATGTTGATCGCTGGTGGCTACGCTGCCATTCTCAAGGAAACGAATGCCGTCTCCGCTTTGATCGAAGGGGTTGTGCCTTTCATGGGTGAAAGCAAGTGGGTTGCCGCAACGATCATCACGTTGATTGGTCTTTTGGTGACGATGGGGATTGGGACGAGTTTCGGTACCGTGCCTATTCTTGCTGTGATCTATGTGCCGCTTTGTTCTGCCGTGGGCTTCTCGGTGCCTGCCACGATTCTCTTGATGACGATCGCTGGCGCTTTGGGTGACGCGGGTTCGCCGGCCTCTGACTCGACTCTTGGGCCAACGAGTGGTTTAAATGCTGACGGTCAGCACAACCACATTTGGGATACGTGTGTGCCGACCTTCTTGGCGTACAACGTGCCGCTTTTGATCGCTGGTATTGTGATTTCTCAGTACATTTAATAGTTCAACGATCTAAACAAAACAACACCCGTAGAAAGTCTAGGCTCTCTACGGGTGTTGGCTTTTTGAGGTTCACTCAACGAAGCGATTAAAGCGGTCGAGCAGACAACACTTCAATGTCAACGCTATTCGTCCAGTCACGGTCAACTTCTGCCGTAATTTCAACGAGGGCGTCCTTCTTCACCATTGACCAGTCCTTATCGTCGTCGAGCTCGGCGCGAATCTTGGTGCCTTTTTCGTCAACGAACACATAGTCGTCACCACGAACGTGTTCTGTAAAGCGACCACGCAACGTCACGATGGCATCGTCGGGCGCATTTTCTAAAACCTGAGCCACGGTTGTGACGCCATTGGGGGCAGTAGCGACATTGTTCGCGGCAGGTGCGTTAAAGCCAGTGGGGCCAGCAGCCAAAGCGGGGAGGACAACCAAAGACGCAGCTAAAAGAAAGAGAGGCTGTTTCATTCAAAACTCCTATAAAATGCGCCCATAGATCTCTAAGCATTCAGGCGCATATGTGATTTAGATGTTATATGAAGTGAGAATTAAAATCGTTAACAAGGTTAATGTAGGTGTAACAAAAGCCGTCAGGTTGGCGATGAAATATTGAAAACGCCTTGAATAGCGGGTGAAGTTTGCTTACAGCCTGGTCGAGATTGGTATTTGTCCATAGTATCGACGTTAGTCAAGAATGACGTCAGCTGGCGGTAAGCGCGATTAAAACAATAAAAAAAGGATGAGTAGTTTGATCGAAGTTTTGAGAAGTCCTGCGCTTTGGGTGCTCGCAGTCACAATGATCGGTCTTTTGGTGTGGCTTATTCGCTATCTTCGTCGGCGACATCCGTTTCCGCTCACCTTTGAAGCGAAGGTCGACTATGTTTGTGATGGTGACTCGATTTGGGTGCGCGGTAAGTACGGTCGCATCAAACTTCGTTTGGCCGGCATGGATGCGCCCGAGTCTCAACAAGTGGGCGGCGAGGCCTCAACTGAGACCTTGCGTCAATTGGTGAATGGTCAACGCGTACGCGTGGTGGCTGTGGCGCGTGATGCGTATGGCCGATGGGTGAGTAAAGTCTATGTGGACGACCTTGATGTAGGTCTAGAGATGATTCGACGTGGTCAAGCCTGGGCGTATCGACGCTACTTTAAGCTCTTAAAACGCAAAGAAGCACAGCTTTATGCCATCGCCGAAAGCCGTGCGAAGGCCAATCAACGCGGTCTCTGGAAAGAAAAGGTGATCGAAACGCCATGGCACTGGCGTCAACGTCATTTGCCGTTGACGACGCGTTTTGTGCGGTGGATTTGGCGTTCTTTGAAGCGCCTTTTGATGCGACTTTTTGGACTCAATCGTCGCTAAGTGGCGTGACCAAAAACCTTAGGCTGGCGTAGGCTAGGCAATCAACCGTAGGTGACTTTTAGGTGAACATCCGTTATGCTGAGTCATATGTCGTCATGTGTTTTGGCGAGACTCACATTCATGGAGGCACGTATGAGTGACATACTTCGTGCGTTAGAAATCTTGAAGAAAGGTCGCATTGTCGACTTGACGCATCTTGTTCACGACGAGATTCCTCGTTTTGGACCGTTTCCTAAGATGACGCAAGAAACGCTCTATACAGTGCCAGAATCAGGCTTTCATGTCGAGCGTGTGAGTTTTGTGACGCAATATGGCACGCACATTGATGCGCCAGAGCATTTTGTTGAAGGACGCCGTCGCTTGGATGCGATTGAACTTGATGAACTAATGCTCCCGCTTTATGTCTTGCATCTCGAAGACGAAGTGGCAAAAAATCCAGACTTTGTTGTTGAACCACATCATATTGAAGCTTGGGAAGCGCGTAACGGCCGCATTCCAGAAGGCTCGTTTGTAGCATTTTCGAGTAACTGGAGCAAACGTTGGTCGTCGGGTGACATGACCAACAAAGACGAAAACGGTGTGGCGCATTCGCCAGGTTGGGGGCTTGATACGCTCAAGCTCCTATTCGAAGATCGCAAGATTACGGCCGTAGGTCATGAAATGCTGGATACGGATGCCGCGAGTGACGTGATTAAGCGTGGATTCTTGGATTGCGAAAAGTACGTCCTCGACAGCAATCACTATCAAGTTGAACTTCTCTGCAATCTAGACTTGCTGCCAGAAACGGGCGGCGTCATCTTTGTGGGTGTTCCGAAATTTAAAGATATGCCTGGCTTCCCTGTTCGTGCTTGGGCGGTTATTCCAACCTGATTGGAAGTCAATAAAGTGTGCAGAAAAGGCCATGATAAGAGGCTGGTGATTTGCCTTATCTAGGTACTAAAGCGTACAATCAATTACCTAGTCTTTGCCGACAGTGTCATCTCAACGATGCTGTCGGCTTAACTTTGTGATTGGAGATCATCATGGCATCAAAGACGTTGCGTCTTGATACGCAGCTCGTCCACGCAGGGCGTCATTTAGATCCCGAATGGGGTTATGTCAATCCGCCTGTAGTGCGTGCATCGACCGTCCTTCATGACTCTTGTGAAGATATGATGGCACGTGTGGTCGCGGAGCATGCGGGTAAGCCAACAAAACCTTGCTACGGTACCTATGGAGGTCCCGCACATAAGGCTTTTTATGATGCTTTAAAGACCCTTGAAGGGCCTAATGCCTATGGAGCTTGGGCTTTTTCGACTGGGTTGGCCGCCACAACGACGCCGCTTTTTGCTTTCATGAAGGCAGGCGCTCATGCGCTATTTGCGGACTCGATTTATGGGCCGACGCGTGACTTTGCTGAATGCATTTTGCGCCCGATGGGGATTGACGTTGAGTTTTTTGATCCGTTAATCGGTGAGGGCATTGAAGCGCTTATTAAGCCTAATACCACAGTTGTCATGATGGAGACCCCGGGGTCACATTCTTTTGAACTCATGGATGTGCCCGCGATTGCGCGCGTCTGCCGTCGTCATGATGTCGTGACGGTGATCGACAACACGTGGGCAACGCCCCTTTACTTTAAGCCATTGGATCATGGGGTAGACCTCGTGATCCATGCTGCCACTAAATATATCGGTGGTCATTCAGACCTCACGATGGGGGTCATCATCGGTAATGAGCGCGTTTGGGAAAAGGTCTATCGTACGGTCGTGCGTTTAGGTCAGGCTGCTTCGCCTGATGACATTTATTTGGCTTATCGTGGATTACACACGATGGGTGTGCGTGTTGAACGTCAGTCTCAATCGACGCAAAAGATTGTGGATTGGTTAAAGACGCGTCCCGAAGTTGAATCAATTCGTTGGCCAGCTTTGCCTGAAGACCCGTCCTACGAAATTTGGAAGCGTGACTTTACAGGTGCCACGAGTCTTTTTGGTGTGGTGTTTAAGCCTGAATATGAAGACAAGTTGTCATCCTTTGTTGATGCCTTAGAACTCTTTGGTCGAGGCTATAGTTGGGGTGGTTTTGAAAGTTTGCTCATCAAGAGTTACGGTACCCGAACGGTAAGAGGAACACCTTTTAAACGTATGGTACGTGTCGCTGTGGGGTTAGAAGATCCTGCTGACTTGATTGATGACTTAGAGCGCGGTTTTGCTGCGCTCGATCGAGCGATGCGTGCATAACGACTAGGGTTAAGCGCGGTCAGTCCGAGCGAATATCGGAGTAAGTAACAGAATGACGATAGGACAACCTCCTGTAGGAGTTCATTCAAGATTACGCCACGCTTAACAATAGTCGAGTACAATCAAAGAGATTAAGAAAAAACCTTCGGACATCATAAAAAGGAAAACATATGACCGAACTTAAGGCCTCTCAAAAGGGGGATGGTGAACCACGTCCAGCTGTACGTCAGGTGCACCGTACCAAACGGATCCATGTATCGAATGTTGCTGAAATCGGCGCATTGGTACGCTTGGCACGTCAACGATTGAACATGTCCCAAACGGACGCAGCGGTGTGTTGTGGTGTGGGACGTCGCTTCTTTGTTGAACTCGAAAATGGCAAGCCTACGGTACAACTCGATAAGGTACTCGCGGTGCTTGATGCTTTAGGTTTGACTTTGGCGGTAGGTGGTCCAGGCGCTGCCTTTACGGCTGAGCAACTAGCCAATGCTTCGCTCAAGAATGACCAGAAGGAGGGTCATACTTGGTCGGCTGAGTTTGTGACTGGTCTTGAAGCACCGTATGAAGAATCGCAACGTCATGCGCGCGGTCGTACGCCAGGCTCCATTGCCTTAAAGTATCGTCGCATGAGTGCAGTTCGAGATGAATCTGGCGACTTGCGTTGGGAAACGCCGATCAAGGTGAATCCTGAGGCGCTGAAGCACCGCCAGGCTGATAAAAAAGCCAAATAATTTGTCGACCCCGACAAAAAACCTCGGTTTCTCAAACGATTCCGAGGTTTTTTCTTAAGTGGATTCGCGTTACAGGTGTTCATCAAAGAACGAGGCCATATAAGCGACGTCGCGCGGATCGGCGCCCACTTCGATGGCGATGTCTTGCCAATCAGAAAAGACACGGCGCATTTGCATGAGGCTTTGTTTAGCTTCAGTCACCGTCAAGCCAAAGTAGGGCGCATATTGAAGCGCATCTTCAGGCATGCCAAGGCGCTTTCGCCCGTCCATCGTGAGACCTGGGCGCGTATCGTTGGGGTTCCATTCAAAGGTATAGGCGGGTGCCAATCGCCATCCTAAGGGGTCACGCACGAATTGCCAACGTTTTAACGAATCGCTACTGCCACCCGTCATCGCAATAAAGGCGATACGGCGCCAGGCTTCTTGCAGATCTTCGGTGGGTGAGGCACCGTCACGATTGAGAATATCAGCAATCGCGAGATACCCAGGTTTCAGAGGCCGAGGGCCATCGGAACGCGTCGCTAAGGTGGCGGCCGTTAAAAGCATTAAAGGTCGACCAGACGAGTCACGGTCGGCGCGGGTGGTAAACCAAACCGATTCTCCCATAGCACGTGAGAGCGTACTCTTCACCGTTCGAAGGCCGCAACGTTCGGCCATTAATAAAGCCACATGTCCCCACAAAGGACGATCAATCGGATCGTTCATCGAACGAAGATGCAACGTTTGAGGAAGGCGATCGAGCTCAATCGAGAAAACGGGACGGTCACCAGGCAACGTCGTAGCACGTTGCAAAAGGGCTAATGGCGCAATGAGCGATTTGCCTCTTTCGATGGTGTGATAAGCGTAAATGAGGTCGGGTAATTCTAACGTACTTCGGACACGCGTGATTGTCTCAATCTTTGGTGCATTTTCACACTCAAACACCAAACTTCCGAGCGCATCTTCGACATTTAAAAGGCGAATTGCAGCATTTTCTAATTTGCTGGCATCCTGAAGGGCTCTTGGATCGGGGTGCGACGAATTAAAGAAGAGGGGCAAATTCAGCGAGCTTAGCGCACGGTCTTCAAGAAAACTGAACGATGATTTGCCGAGCCTAGGGCGATGAATCGCATGCGTCAAGGGGAGGTCAAAGCCCAAAGAGAAGCCTGATTTCAACCACGCCTCATCATACTGAAACTGCAAGGTCGCTCCGGACGAGGGCAAAAAAGCAGGGTTATTTGATCGGGTTCCCGAAAGGGTATCCTCATGACAAGGTACGACCAGACGACCAATCAGACGACGTTCTGGTAAGTGATTGGTATAGACGTGGTACAAACGAGCAGAAGGGCTACTCATTTTTGTTAACCCTCCTTCTTCGGTTGACGGGCTCTTTGAGGGAGGCGTTGGGCTTCTAGGAGGAGGCCTGTTTCGTCATCAGTTGGCGTCGCAAGTTGAGAAAACGGTGTGCCTAAGCCCAAAGCTTGAAGGACAGCAGCGACATTACCAATCGCAATGCCGCAATCTCCTTTTTCCATTTTTGAGAGGGTGTTGAGCGAAATGCCGGCACGCTCAGCTACCACTGCCTGGGGTAGGCGACGGCGTAAACGGGCAGCTTTGAGATTGGCACCCAGGAGACGAATAGACTCTTCAACAGCAAAGGAGGGACGCATAACACGCAATATCCTGTGAACTAAAGCGGTTAATCACCATCTTTATATAAATAAAGAGAATTTTTCTGGACGGATGAGAAATCGTTGAAAACGCGGTGAATTTGGCGTTTTTTGCCTAGTTTTTGCGTAGAAGGCCGATCTCGTAACTCATCGTATAATGTGAATTATACTCGAATAACAACCATAATTGTGTGAATTATGTGCCTTCTAAGGCGTTAAAAAAGGGTTTTGATCTAGCCTTTGAAGCTCATTTCGCGCCTTTTTGGAAAATGGCTTCGTGGATTTGAGGGAGATCGCGGCCAGTCTACGCACATACCTGGGGACGATGTGTTGCAAGCTAGTGGCAGAAGACTCGATGGAAATCTTCTCCTTTTGACCGTCCGATGCATCACATTGCAATTTGTACGGACAAAGCTTCTAGCCTTCTCTACACTACCCTATTCAAAGTAATGTCTAATTTTAAAAGGATTTTACGCTATTTTCGAAGCTTTGAGCGAGCGCCAGAAAATACGCAAAAATCTACAAAAATGTGAAGATCAACCCGCCTAAAAGCTTTTTGGGGGCTCTTTTCGGGTAGAGGGCAACAAAACACTAAAGAGCGCCTTAAAATTCGTCTTGAGTGCGAAAGGCTACTCATTGAGGCGTTTCTTAGCGGTTATTTTGTCGTCCGAGTTTTGTCCAAAATCGAAGCCGGCAAAGGTCTGAAAAGAACTCTGGCTGTGAAAAGCCTATTTAATTTCATTACGGAAACTAAATGTTTTTCACTTCTGTGCGTCTCTTTTTGACGAAAAGCCATATTTTGCCATGTTTCAGGGCAAAAAGGTGACCTCAAAAAAAAGGATTTTGGGGTTGGTCCATGGTGAGCTCCGGGTGTAGCTGCTTGAGCTTGAACTCAAAAGTCAGATCAAAAAATGAGAAGTTTTTGGAAAACGGCGGTATGAATTTTTTGGTAAGGCGTATGAAATCAGCTAGAATAAATGACCCGATAAGGAACCTAATATGTTTGATCGATAAAGCCTCCAAAATGTCGTTCAGTTTTTCTAAACGAGCGTTAACCCTTAAGTATTCGGAGTGGTTTTTAGATTTGGTCACCTTGAATGGCGTAAGTTCGTGGTAAGCTGTCTGATCGGTCTTCTCGTTCGTTCACTCACAAACTTGATGAAGGATGCTTGGCCTTTTGAAGTTCGAGACCTAGCTAAACAGCCTTGATATTTCGAAAAATTAATGCGTTTATTCCGACACAACACTTTGTGCTCAAACACGTCCTTTTTTAATCTCTCATGACTTTTGTGACTCGGCTCTGTTGAATCTGTTTGCATAGCTAATGTTTGGTTAGATCGCCGAAGTCTACATACCTTCGTTCGCAGAGATGCTCTCAGGTGCCTCTAGACGCTCGTTATCAGCGTTGCAGTGGCTCGGTAAGGTGTTGACTTGTCCGATGCGTGATAGGTGGTTTAGCGAGCAAATACGAAGGGGTGTGAGTTTTGGTGGGCGTCTGGAGGTGCATTTGGGCAACGCTCGCTTTTTTTCGACTGATGTTCGTCATGTGAACTTCAATTGGGCATTGTCACGCCTTTGAGGTTTTGGCTTTTGTGGCGTTTTAGTAGCAGCTCTGTGGTGGGCACGTATAGTGATTCAAGCAGCGCAATGCAAAAAGAAAACCGCCAGAAGCGCGTCGGGCGGTTTCTATAATGGGTGATGAAGTCCCTTTAGGGATTAGAATGAGATCTTTGCGCTAAGTAGCTTTGGGTCGGCGCCCGCTAGAACAGCCGAGACGCGCTTCATGCCGATATCGGCACTCCACACTCCACAGAGCACTATCAACGTGCCCATGATGCCAACGAAGGACATGCCTTCGTCAAGGAACCACCAACCCGCAATGATCGTAATGATCGGAATTAAGAAGAGACCATTGCTAATCGCATCGGCACCGGTGGCTTGTGAAGCACGTTGCCATAAGACTGTACACAGAGTTGTGGGACCCGCAGCCAAGAAAACGAGCGTCATAAAGACCGAAGGATCTGATAGAAGCTGAATGTCGGTGGGGTCTTCTGCTAAGAAGAAGGGCATGACGGCAAATAAGCCCCAGCCAAAGGCTTTACGTGCCACAAAGAGCGGGCTATAGCTATGAACACTCTTTAGTAGCGCTGTGTAGACAGCCCAGGCAAAGGCAGCGATCAAAGCCAGGATAAAGCCTTCAGTCGGCAGGTCACTCATGATCAAGTCGTCAAAAGCAACCAAACAGAGACCAGTGACGGCGGTGCAACTTCCGAGCTTTGTCATCCAATGTAAGCGAAAGGCTCGCCAACGCAAAATGACGAGTAAGGCCGTGAGTAAAGGAGCGGATGCCATCACGACCGAAACGGTGCCTGCATGCGCCTCTGTGAGAGCTATGTTTTCAAGACCGTGGTAGATAGGCACACAGAGAATGCCTAATAGCGCAAGGCGAGCTTCGTCAGCGAGCGAATTCGCAAAGAGCTTGTCGTGACAAAGAAGAATGAGTATCCCATAGGCCATCAAGGTTCTGATGGCCAAGACAGCGTAGGGACCCATACCGTGAGCATAGAGATGTTTGGTTGCGATGTTAGAAAAGCCCCAGGCGACGATCACGACGAGGGCTAAAAGAAAATAGGGGAGCGTGCGTTGTGTTTGCATATAAGTGCAAGACGAGTCCATTTGTGGCTATTCTAGCGCGAGCGGTCTAAAATTTTGGCTTACTTCAAGCGGTTTCGCTCAGAGAGAGTAGATCTAGCGCAAATTTCGTTGTTTTGATTGAGTTAATTTTTGAGATTTTTTGATGATGACGCCTGACGAGCTCGATTATGAATTGATGAGTGCAGCGGATCCAGCCTACAAGGTCTTTGGTGACAAGCTTCAACCTGGAATCACGGATCGGTTGGGTGTTCGTATGCCCAAGGTTCGTGCATTAGCTAAAGAAATTCTCAAAGAAAACCCTCAGGGGTTTCTTGATGAGATTTTTAAGCGTGATCATCCTTTTGCGTCTCAAGAAGCTTTGATGGTCGCGACAATTGTAGCGGGCGGATTGAAGCGTGTGCCTGACGACATCTATTGGCAGAACATCGATCGGCTATTCCCGTATATGACAGGTTGGGCGACGTGTGACCTGATGGGGTCTGCTGTGAAGCGAATTGCTCGGGATCCTGCAGGTTATTTGGCATATCTTGAAACCAAACTCGCATCAAAGAATCCTTGGACCGTGCGTGTCGCTCTTGTTTGGTTGCTGACTTTTTATCGTAAGCCAACGACGCTCCCTATGGCTTTGAGTGCTTTAGATCGCGCCAGTGCGCGCGCTTTATCGATGGCTGCGTCAGGCGACTATTACTTATCGATGGCGCTCGCTTGGTGTCTATCAATGTTAGCGACTGTTGAGCCTGAGCCCGTCTATCAACAAATGGACGCGTGGCGTAAGGCAGGGCGTTTGGATGTTGAAACCTGCCGACGGACTGTCCGAAAAATTCGCGAGTCTTTGCAATTTACGCAAGAAGCTAAAGCCGCTGTGAGCCAACGATTCGCTTAAAACGCAAGGCCTTTTAGAGGGTAACTGCGCTTTTCGTGCGCCTAGCCTATATAATCCGAATACATTTGCGCATAGAAATCCATCTGTGCGTTGACCTTTATTTTAAAGAGAACGACCATCATGACCGAAGAATCCGCTATGCAGATTACGCCTATTGAGGCTTCCGTTTTACTGTCCGCCGCCGAGTGGGATCCAGCTTTGTTTGTGAAGACCTTGGCTGAAGATTGGGAAATCACGGTGCCCGAAAAGGATGTGCCAGCTACGCCTGAAGATTCTCTCGTCTTTGAACACGAAGGCGTTGTGATCGCGATCAAGCTCTTTAACGAACCGTTGCCCGCTGAAATGACGCGTATGCATGCCGCGATGAATCCGTTGTGGCCGCAAGCGGGGGCAATCGCTCAATTGCACCGTGCCCATTTGGCCGTCGCTGCTATCCCGAAGACCGCAGGTCTTCTTGATGCCGCTCAGATGCTTGTCAAGGTAGCTTCTGCACTTTGTGTACAACCGTCTGCTTTGGCTATCGATAATGGTTCGACCATCATTGGCACAGATGGCTATCGTGAAGGCGCCGTCGTGATGAAGGGGGGCGAACTGCCGCTCTTTAACCTTGTGACCTTTGCCATTGCTAAGGCTGACGAAACGCATTTCATCGCTTTTACGATGGGTATGAGCTACCTCTTGCAGCGTGAACTCGAAATCTTGCCGACAACGCAAAAGCCGGAAACGATTCAGGAATTCCTCTTTACGGTGGCTTCCTACACGGTCAAGACAGGCCGTGGCGTTGAAGATGGTCAGATCCTTGGCTTGCGTCCTGAAACTGGTAAGCCAGTCAAGTTGGCTGACAGCCAGTTAATCCCCGGTATGCAAACCTTGCAGATCACGTTGGATTAAACCCTGAACGGGAGAAGAATGATATGAAATTAGCTCAAGCACTCAACGAACGTAAAGAGTTGCAGACGCGTTTAGATCGTCTGCACGATCGTCTGACGGCGAATGTACGCGTTCAAGAGGGTGATACGCCGAGCGAAGATCCAGTCATGCTCTTTGGCCTTTTGGACGAAACGGCTGAGGCTTTACAGCGCCTGATCTTTCGCATTGGTCGTACCAATATCGAAACGATTGTTGAAGGTCGTCCTTTAGCGGATTGGGTGGCTGAGCGTGAAGTGGCGCAGCGACGTTTCAACATCCTTCGTGATGTGCTTGATACGGCCGCTCGTCGTACGGAACGTCATAGCGCTACGGATATTCGTATCCTCTCCACGATTGATGTGGCCGCTCATCAAAAGGCTTTAGATCAGTTGGCTGTTCGTATTCGTGAAATTGATGCCACGGTACAGGCCGCAAACTGGACGACCGACTTGCTTTAATTTCAAGCCTATTGCTACTTCAGTGTCGCGGCTCACGAAGGCGGAATTCACCTTTACATATGGCCTGTCATTGTGACCCTTCATTGTGACACGCGTACTGTTACGACTCTTTCACCGTCCATTAACCACGAGTTCGATTCGTGACCGTGCACTGAGGTGGCATCTTCTTAGATTCATGGCGCAGCGATGCGCCATTTTTTGTTGGTTTTCGCAACCTTGCTATGAAGTCAGAGTAGGGCAGTTGTCCTGATTCATCTAGCAGGCTCGATGTCTTACTTTGCTCCTAAACAAATTCTCATCGTCCACTCACAATAAGTCCTCCGCCTGCGGTCTTTTTGCTCTTCAAGATTTGCAACAATTAACCGAAAAAAAATGTGTCCACGGCCTCTTTGAAGTGTGGTTTTTGTGTAAAATCGCCAAACATTTTTCTATCGACCTATCTATAACGATAGTGTTGCTTAACTGTTTCGGACCACAATGGAAACTATTTTCGAAAAACTTTTCTACAGCGCGCGTTGGATTTTAGCGCCGCTCTTTTTAGGCCTTTCGGTTGGCCTCTTGGCTTTGACGCTGAAATTCTTCCAGGAAGCCTGGCACGTCTTGCCACATGTCTTCGAACTTTCTGAAGCTGACCTCGTGTTGTCGCTTTTGTCGATGATCGACATGGGCCTTGTGGGCGGTCTCATCGTGATGGTGATGTATTCGTCCTACGAAAACTTTGTCTCTCGTCTTGATTTGAATGAGCAGGAGTCTGAGCGCTTAGGCTGGCTCGGCAAGATGGACGCTGGCAGCTTGAAGAACAAGGTGGCTGCGAGCATCGTTGCGATTTCGTCGATTCACTTGTTGCGAATCTTCATGAACATCGAAACGATCGGCAACGATAAGCTCATGTGGTACGTCATCATCCACTTGACGTTCGTGCTCTCGGCTTTGGTCATGTGCTGGATTGACCTTTTGACCCGTAAAGCCCACTAAGCGGATCTGAGTCCAAAAATAAATGGCGTCGAAAAGCAGTTTTCGGCGCCATTAGTTTTTTGAGTTGCGAGACGGATTTTCGCTCTTATTCCATTTTTTGCAATAGGTTCGATGCGATGCGACGGACGATATTGCGTGGCAAGAAGCGTGTCATCCATGCGCCAATGCGATTAGTAAAACCGTCAAGTACGACAACTTTTCCAGCCATCATGCCTTCAAAGCCCGTTTTAGCGACGCTCTCAGGGTCGGCCGAGAGTCGCTCAAAAGGACTATCGGCTTTGAGGCCAGCGGTCACGCCAAATTGGGTACGTGTGGGACCTGGGCAAAACGCCGTGGCAGTCACCCCAGTTCCGCGAAGTTCTTCAGCCAAAGACTCGGTAAAAGAAAGCACATAAGCCTTGGTGGCCCCATAGACGCCTAAATAAGGGCAGGGCTGAAAGGCTGCCGTGGAAGCAACATTAAGAATACGACCATGGCCTTCACGTTTCGTACGGCGAGCCATACGTAAAGAAAGTGACGTGAGCGCCATGACGTTGAGGCGGATCATCTTCTTAAGCATGGCTTCGTCCATGTCAGACGAGGCACCAAAGGCCCCAAAGCCCGCATTATTGATGAAGATCTCAGGCGTGATACGACGGTCAGATAACCAACTCGAAATTTGGTCGACGGCGCCAGCAGCCGTAAGGTCGAGCGCAAGCAAATGCGTTTCAGTACGAAGGTCGCGGCTCAGTACCTCAAGGGCGTGCATATTGCGCGCAATCAGTAGGACTCGATAGCCTTTTGCAGCCGCCAGTTTGGTGAACTCGCGTCCGATACCGCTAGAAGCCCCCGTGATGACGGCGAGCGGTTGTATGTGGTCCGAAGACATAGGCGGATGTTGCTCCTTTTGAGTTGACTTCTGAAGTGTACAACAGGGTAGCCGAAAAGCGTCTAAACTTCGGGAATCTCCTCTCAAACAAACTACTTAGATAGGTATGCAAATCCGTCAACCGCTCTCTATTCGTCTCTTCTGGCTCGTGCTAGGTATGGCTATTCATACTTGTGGCATTGCTCTGATTACGCACGCTGCTTTAGGCACGATGCCAGTTACGACCTTGCCGCTCGCGCTTTCTAAGGTTGTTGGTTCGACGCTAGGCACTTTGACCTTTGCTCTTAACATCATTTTTTTCTTAATCGAAGTGCTGTTGTTGCGTGATCGACTTCGTCCGATTTTTTTGTTGCAGCTACCCTCCGTTTTTGTCTTCAGCGCCATGATTGATGTTTGGGTGCTGACCTTAAGCGCATTGCCAGTGCCTAACGTTTGGATTGCGTTTAGTTATTCGCTCATTGCTAACGTCTTGGCGGCCATCGGGATACTCTTGCAGATTAAGTCCGACACTTTGATGCAACCAGTGGAGGGCGCAATTTTGGCGATGTCGATGGTGACCAACCGTTCGTTTGCAAGTTTAAAAGTCGCCAATGATGTTGCCTGCGTGATGCTCGCGTTCATCGTCAGTTGGCTTTTCTTAAACCATTTCGGTGTCATTGGCATAGGCACACTCGTCTCTGCTTTTATGGTCGGATATGTCGTGAAGTGGCTTAAGCCCATTCTCCTAACTAGTGATGCTAATGCGTCATGAATAGCGTTTTCGGTACAATCTATCGATTCGTATTTTGGAGACGTCAATGACGCAAAAGGGGACACGCCCGATCTTTGGATTTTTGCTCGCTTTTATGGCGGGCTTTGGATGGGGTTCGATGGGGGTTGCTGCCCAGGTCATGATGGCCGACGGTGGTTTTACGGCTGGTGACTTGGTGTCATTGCGCGTTTTTGGCGCAGGTGTCTTATTGGCAGCTTTTTCAGCTTTAACGTCACGCGCTGCGATTAAGAGCCTCTTTAGTAATCGTCAGCTTTTTGTTGATGTGCTCATTTATGGGCTTGGCGTCCTGGCCACGCAGCTCACGTTCTTTTTGGCGATTCGTGATGCCGGGGCGGCGACGGCTGCCATTATGGTCTTAACAGGCCCCTTATTTATTATCGGGTGGTTAGCCTTACGTCACGGTGTGCCGGTTTCAGGCTTAGAACTTTTAGCCTTCGTGTGTGCCGTCATGGGGGTAGGCTTGATCGTCACGAAGGGCGACTTGTCGGTTGTGAATCTCTCGGTGTCGGGCGTGCTTTGGGGTTTGGCGTCCGCCGCTTGCGGTGCCTTTTGTACCTTGCAGCCTCGTCGTGCCATTGCCTCCTTAGGGGTGGGCACCGTGGTTGGTTGGGGTATGTTGCTTGCAGGCTTGATTGCCTTATTCGTTCATCCGCCATTCTCTATGAGTGGTACTTGGAGTTGGATGACGGTCTTGGGGTACCTCTACATTGTTGTGGTCGGGACGGCTTTGGCCTTTTTCTGCTACTTAAAGAGCCTTGACTATGTGCCGCCTTCGGTGACGGCCATCTTGGGTGCCTTTGAACCTTTAACCGCTGTGGTGATGTCGGTCACGCTCTTGGGCACGGCCTTTACGATGCCAGAAGCTATCGGTATCGTCTTTGTTTTTGCTACTGTCTTTATTTTGGCCATGCGTGAAAAAGGACGTAAATAAAGAGCACCAAAGCGTGAGCTGTTGAAATACGTCATAACCCGTTATTGAAAGGTTGAAAGAAAAGCAAAAAAGCACCGAGAGGGGTGCTTTTTTGCTTTTGGTTAGTGTGACGTAAGGCTTGTTGCTTAGTCTTTGTTCTGACGATTACGGAAGTAGATCTGATCCTGAATGTCAGACGTACGCTTCGTGAAGCAGTCGTCAAGGAGTCGTTCAGCGAGTTCTTCGGCTTCAGCCAAGATACGTAGGTTGAAGTCATTCAAGAGGGCTTGTGCCTGATCGGCATCCGTCTTCAAAAGTTCAACGTAATCGTCTTCCATGGCGGTCTGACGGGTCGCCGTCAAGGCTTCAAAGTCGGCAAAGGCCTTCTTGACCATCGGGGCTAGACCCGCATAGTCTGTCATGACCAAGGTTTGAAGCTTACGGAACTTCCAGTACACCGAGCGACGGTCCGCGTGAGCAGAACCAACGCCATAATGTTCAGGTACACGTTCAAGACCTTGATAGAAGGGCACGTAGCAAGAAAGGTCAGCCATCCCCCAGGCCAAATAAATCGTGCAACCAATGGCCATGGGCAACCACGGGCGAACCTGCATCACGTGGCTTTCGTAGGTACGGAAAACACTTACTGGACGCCAGGGTTCGTCACCATTGAGGCCAAACTGATAGGGATCGTGCTCAGAACCATCAAAGTGGTTACGCATGATGGCTTTGAGGTCATTCACCGTAATCGGCTTTTCAGGCGTGAGGTAGACGTCAAAGTTGCGACCGTCATCCACAGGCTGTTCGAGCGACGGATTGAGCATCTTTTGCATTACCCAAACACGTGGGTCGTTATAGACACGATCACGGCTGTCGTCACGGGTATAAGCCTTGGCAAAATCAAAGGCACCGTCTTCAGGCTTCCAGAAGCCATTGGCCTTGGCAAAGTCCATGACCGTTGGCGAGCCCATCATGTCAGCGCGTGCCGGATCGTATTCACGTAAACGACCCTGGTTGCCAGTGGCCATATACTTATCAGCCGGCGTACGGTGGGCAATCCACTGATGACCCGTCCCCGTTTCCAGGTACCAAACGTCCGTAGCATCGACAAAGCCCACACCAAAGCCTTCGCCAGCGCCTTGCTCTTCGATGATGCGACCTAAAAGCGCACAAGCTTCTTTGGCGGTACGGCAGCGTGGCAAGAGCACATCCAAAATGTCGTCTTCAGTAATGCCCGTTGTTTTGTTATACGGATCAATGGCTAAGGCATCATCACGCGCAAAGATTGATTCGGTTCCCGTAATGCCTAAACCCGCTTCATTAAAGCCCACGGCACCATGGAGCTGTGTTTGCCAGTTGGGCGCTGTCGTATAACGCATGGCATGTGCCGGCATGGGATATTCAAAGGCTGTCGCACCCTGATGATCTTTCGTGCGATACATTGCGCCTTCAGGATAGTCTTGAGCAGGATGAATCACGAAATGTTGGGCTTTGAGTGCACTGCTGTCAGCACTACGGGCAACAAGAAACGACCCGTCGGCCGTGGCCTTTTCACCAACGATTACGGAAGTACACATAGGTTGAAATCCTTTTTTGTTGACGTGCAACTCTGAGGCGAGTTGCAAGAAGTAATCTTTAAATTGTAGAGCCGACATCTTCCAAGATGCCATGCAGGTTTTCGTGACTAGGGTAAACGCTCCGCTTAAATAACCCGTTTTTGATGGTTTTTTGACGAATAAGATGGGAGACTGAAAACGATTGCCAACGAATCAAAGAAACAGTGTTATCACGAATGCGCCACCATTTTTTAGGCGTTTTTTCACGAAATTGCACGTTTTCAAATGGCGTTTTTTCACGGTTGCGCCATTATTTTGGATGGTTTCGCTCTCGCACAGTCAATGGTAAGGTGTAAAACCGTCTGTTTGTGGCCTCAACTCGTAGGCGAGGTTCTTCAAAAGGACGCATGTTGAGGCAGTTCAGGTTAAGCTAGAAGTATGAATGATTCCCTGATGGTTGAACAATCGTGCCGCTTTTATCTTCGTCCTTCAATCCTTTTGATAGTGTGATGTCGTCTGATGTGACGTCGTCGCAGGACGAAGTTGTGCCTGAAGATTTCGTCGATGGCGTTCATGAGAAACTAGACTCGGCTGATTCGTATCGCCCAGACTATGTCAAAGAGGTTCGACTGGCTGATGCTTTTCGAAATGTCGAATTGACCGATGGACAACGGACATTGATTCCAAAACTCGAAGCCTTTTTAAAGACCGAACCCATTGGCGTTTTTCTTTTAAAAGGCTATGTCGGTACGGGTAAGACCTTCATGACGAAGGGCGTTGTGGACTACCTCACGCGTCAACATCGAGATGTGGTGCTTTTAGCGCCGACAGGGCGCGCAGCCAAAGTCTTGGGAACCCGTGTTAAGCGCCGTGCCTCGACCATGCATAGCCATCTTTATGGCAAAACCGAAGCGGTGAATCCTGACGATTCTGAAGACTTCTGCTTGGTGAGCGAACTCACGATCAATACCGATGCAAACGATGTGGTCTATATCGTTGACGAAGCCTCGATGGTGAGTGATCGAGCGGTCGAAGGTGGGATTTTGCGTTTTGGTAGTGGTCAGTTGCTCTCTGACTTCTTCCATTTTGTGAGTGAAGGGGATCGAAATCTCACACGTAAGGTCATTTTTGTAGGTGACGTGGCACAGTTGCCACCTGTACATATGACGGAGTCGCCTGCACTCAGTGCGAAATATCTCTATGACAACTTTGGCATCAAAGCCTACGAACATGTGCTCTCCGACATTGTGCGTCAAGAGGCTGATAGCGGCATCATGCGCACGTCGTTAGATCTTCGAGAAGCGATCAAGCGTCATGATTATCGTGGACCAAAGGTTCCTTTTAGTGAGTTTGACGACCTGACACCGATCACACCTCGAGAGATGGCTGATCTTTGTTTTGAAGTGATGGGTCGCAAAATCACTCGCCATGCGGTCATGATTGCTCATAGTAATAAGCGCGTTCAAGAACTGAACTTCGCTTTGCGTGCGCATCTTTTTCCGGGTCGAAGAGGTGACCGTGGGCGACAAGCTCATGATCATCATGAATACGCGTATCAACGAAAATTTTGTCTGTAATGGTGACTTTGCCCAAGTGGTGCGTGTGGGCGGCGTCGTCACGCGTACCGTGCCGTTACCGAAAGAGCGATTGAAATACGGTGGCTTTCGAGAGCGCGAACCTTTGGCGTTGCGGTTTCGTGAGGTGACCTTGAAATTAAGAAACGAGGAGGGTGAGCTTTTTACGACCGACGGGCTCATTATCGAAAACGAACTCGAAATGATGGCTGCGCCCAATTTGTCCCTCATCATACAAGGGATTTTGATTGACTTTGCGAAGCGTCACTCTCATCTCAAGAAAAAGTCATCTCAGTACCAAGAAGCCTTGGCGAAGGATCCTTATGTCAACGCTTGGCATGTGCGCTATGGTTATGCCGTGACCTGTCATAAGTCTCAAGGTGGTGAATGGGAGCACGTTTTTGTTGACTGCGGCTGGCATAAGCCAGACCTTGATCAGAGTTACTTTAGATGGCTCTATACTGCGGTAACGCGCGCCAAAAAGCATCTCTACTTGGCGCGCATTCCTAAAGGAATCAATGTCATACCAGACGACTGCCCAGATTGGTTTTGAGCTTTAGACCTTAAGGGCGAATAAAGCGTAAGAATTTGCTGTTTTGCTCAAGGAGCAGGGTGTTGAGCGTCAATTCGCGTAAGTTATACGTGGTTTTAAAGCGCTGACGAACACCATTTTTGAGGTAAGTCCCCGAGAGCGTAATTGTATCCATTGTGAGGGACCACGATTCAATGGCCCAGGGAGCGCCCTTGGTCGTTGTGGCGCTGCCGTCAGGCAAGAAATCAAACACGATGGTTTGTTCGGGTGGTAAAGGCTTGGCGTCAATCCATTGACCGACCACCGTAGGACCACGGTAGGGTTCTTCGGTGGAGCAACCATTAACCATCGCAAATACGGGCAAGGTGAGGGCGGCGCTAACGAATTGGCGTCGATTCATAGAAATCCTTGATAGGTCTGGAGGGTAGACCGTTACGTGGTCTTGATATGTCGAAATTGAATGCTGTCGCCCAAATAAAACGACGTGGATGGGCTTTAGATCCCGAAGTAGGCAAACATGTCTTCAATCGTGCGATAGGTGCGGCCTTCGTACGAAATACCGCCCGTCTTGTCCTTGAGGTAGCGACGACAAGCGGTATAAAGGCGAAATCGATGACGACCTTCCCAAGCAAGATATTTTTTCGCTCGAATGATTTTTCTCATGTTGCACTCCTTTTTCGGCTCAACCATTTTTTGAGGGCATCCTTATATTGTAGTCGACCATAGACTAGGTTGGCTATAAGGCAAAACGCCACGCTCTCACAGCGCAAAAAAGCTTGTTTTTTCTCTAAAAGAGGCGTATCTTAACTATAAGACAACGGCTTTCGCGGCAGTCCGGCCAATGCCGGCGCTTCCATCTAGATTGAAGTTTATCGTTACTGAGAAGCACTATTTGTCCGCGTACACCTTGTCACTCAGGAGGTCGGTAAAGCCTCCGTAGCCAAAGTTGGCCCGACAGCTCAAGATGCCGTTGGGCCACTTTGTTTTTAGGCTTTGGCTCAGTTTTTTGTTGAACGATTCACCAAAGCAAAGCGGCCCCGAAATTGTGATCGATTTTGTGGAACTATGAAAAGCTCCCCCTGGATCTTTACCTGAGGCCAGGGGGTCTTGTTTTAGAGATCTGTGATGGCTATTTCTGCCGT